>Ga0081455_10000154_pt1 | contig 82712 bp, 90 predicted proteins | sample TabmetS3T2R1_FD_70207 | JGI IMG/M metagenome (GOLD analysis project Ga0081455, IMG submission 70207) | Tabebuia heterophylla rhizosphere microbial communities from the University of Puerto Rico - S3T2R1 | ecosystem: Host-associated > Plants > Roots > Rhizosphere ... | reverse complement strand
CTCGGCGACCCACGTCGATGTCCGGCCGGTCGACCTCGTCGAGCAGGGCGCGATCGTGGTCCGCGATGCAGGCAGCGCCTTACCCTCGTCGCATGACCGATACGCAGGCCGACGCGGCGACCGAGTCGGTGGAAGACAGGCCCGACGACGAGACCCTGAGCGTCGACGAGCTGGCGCGACGCGTGGGCATGTCGGTGCGGACCGTACGGTTCTACGCCGGACGCGGGCTGATCCCGCCGCCACGGCGAGCCGGTCGCAACGGCTATTACGGGCCGCATCACATCGCCCGGCTCGAGCTGGTCCGCGAGCTGCAGGCGCACGGCTTCACCCTGTCGGCGATCGAGGGCTACCTCGACCGGATCCCGGCGGGCGCGTCGCCGCAGGACGTCGCGTTGCATCGCACCCTGCTCGCGCCGTGGATGCCGGACCTCCCGGAGACGATCGATCGGGCCGCCCTGGACGATCGATGCGGCCGGACCCTGTCCGACGACGACCTCGAGACGCTGATCGCGCTGCGCCTGGTCGAGCCGACGCCGGACGACGACGTCTTCCGGGTCGCTTCGGCGTTGCTCGGCCTCGGCATGGAGCTGCTCGACCTCGGACTCCCCCGTGACGTGGCGGTCGCGGCGCAGCGGATCTTTCACCAGCACGGTACGGCGATCGCCGAGGAGTTGTCCGAGCTCTTCCGTACCCAAGTCTGGCCGCACTACAAGGAGGCCGGCGTCTCGCCCGAGCGACTGCAGGCCATGGTGGAGCGGTTCAAGCCCGTGACGGTCCAGGCGCTGGTCGCGTCGTACGAGACCGCGGTCAACGAGCGGCAGCGCGAGTCGGTACGCCGTCGGCGCTGACGGGGGGCCACGAATCTTGAGGGATTGGGGCAGGCGGGTTCAGCCGCCGTAGCCATAGCGACCCGAATCGCTCAAGATCCGTGGGGTCAGGCGGAGCGGCGGCGGCCGACGTAGCGCTGGCGAATCCCCGGCGGCAGCTTCTCGGCGGCCAGGCGCACCGCTGCCCGTGACATCGACTCGGCACGGTCGTCGAGGAACCCGACCAGGGTCTGCTGGTCGCGGGTGCCGGCGTGCTTGAGGAAGATCCCGACTGCGTTGTGGACGACCGGCTCCGGATCCGCCGCGAGCTCACCCGCGATCGCGTACGAGTCCGCGATGTCGTCGTCGGTCCGGGCGCGGACGAAGTAGAGCGGCGCCGTGATCGCCGTACGCCGTCGCAGCGGCTCGTCGGAGGCGGCCAGCTCGCGCAGCGGCGCCTTGGACCGGCCGGTCAGATAGCCGCCGACGACTCGCGGCGCCGACCGATCGACCATGTCCCAGGTCGTGATCCGGTCGTGCCGTCGCAGGTACATGTCGTAAAGCTCGCGACGCTGATCCTCGCTCAGCCGCCGCCGGGCCTTGAAGTCGAGGACGCAGAACGCAGCCATTCGGGGCTCGTACGCCGGGTGGTCGAGGAGTCGATCGACCTCGTCGAGGGGCATGCTGGTGTAGCGCTTGGCGGTCGCGAAGAGCGTTCCCATGCGGAGGCCGAAGACCTCCTCGTCGGGGATCGTCCGCCCGCTCGCGTCGGCCGCGCTCTCGGCGCGCAAGGCATTCGTCAGCGCCTCGGCGGTGAGGTCGTCGGCCATCGGATCAGCGTGCCACGGATCTTGAGGGCTTGCGATGGCCATAGCGACCCGGATCCCTCAAGATTCGTGAGAGTCAGAGGCCCATCGTGCGGCCGATGATCTCCTTCATCACCTCGGTCGTGCCGCCGTAGATCGTCTGGATCCGGGTGTCGACGTACGCCTTCGAGATCGGGTACTCGCTCATGTAGCCGTAGCCGCCGTGCAGTTGCAGACACTGGTCGACAACGCGCTTCTGCAACTCGGTCGTCCACCACTTCGCCATCGCCGCGTCCGAGACCGTCAGGGTGCCGGCCGCGAGCTCCTCGATGCAGCGGTCGACGTAGACGCGGGCGATCTGCGTCTCGGTCGCCATCTCGGCGATCGCGAACCGGGAGTTCTGGAACGATCCGACCGGGCGGCCGAAGGCGGTCCGCGACTTCACGTACTCCGTCGTCAGCTCGAGCACTCGCTCGCACGCGGCTGCGGCGACGACCGCGATCGCCAGGCGCTCCTGCGGCAGCCGCTCCATCAGGTAGACGAAGCCCTGGCCCTCCTCGCCGAGCAGATTCGCCACCGGCACGCGTACGTCGTCGAAGAACAGCTCGGCGGTGTCCTGCGCCTTCAGCCCGAGCTTGTCGAGATTGCGCCCCCGCTCGAATCCAGCCATGCCGCGCTCGACGACGAGCAGCGAGATGCCCTGGTAGCCCTGGTCGGGTGCGGTCTTCGCCACCACGATGACCAGGTCGGACAGGATGCCGTTGCTGATGAACGTCTTGGCGCCGTTGAGCACGTAGTGGTCCCCGTCGCGGACCGCCGTCGTCGCGATGCCCTGCAGATCGGACCCGGCACCCGGCTCGGTCATCGCGATCGCCGTGATCAGCTCGCCGCTGGCGAAGCCGGGCAGCCAGCGGGCCCGCTGCTCGTCGTTGGTGAGGTCGAGCAGGTACGCCGAGTTGATGTCGGTGTGCACGCCGAACCCAGGGCCGCTCGCGCCGCATCGGGTCAGCTCCTCGATGAGTACGGCGTTGAACCGGAAGTCACGCTGGCCGCCCCCGCCGTACTCCTCCGGCACCATGAAGCCTAGGAACCCCTGCTTGCCGGCCTCCAGCCACAGCTCCCTCGGGACGATCCCGGCAGCCTCCCACTCCTTGTGGTGCGGCACGATCTCCTTGTCGCAGAAGGCCCGCACCGACTCGCGGAACGCGTCGTGCTCTGGCTCGAAGATGGTCCGCCGCATGGTCACTCCTCGGACTCGTTCGTACGGCCGGCGCCGACGACCCCGGACTCGACCAGGGCCTCGACGTCACCGATTCCCCAACGCTGCAAGGCATCCACGCTGTCGGCGCCAGCTCGATGTGGGGGCGTGGACAGCGTCGCGGGAGTACGCGAGAACCGCGGCGCCGGTGCCGGTTGGATCACGCCGTCGTGCTCGACGTACGTTTCGCGCGCGGCGAGCTGTGGATGTGTCGCCGCCTCCCGCATCGAGAGGACCGGCGCCACGCAGGCGTCCGTGCCCTCGAAGGTGTCGGTCCACTCGGCCCGGGTCCGGCTCGCGAAGATCTCGGCAAGGCGCTTGCGGAGCTCCGGCCACGCGGCCAGGTCGTGCCGGTCCGGCAGCTCGGTGACATTAACACCGACATCGGCCAGCCGCACGAGCATGATCTGCCAGAACTGCGGCTCCAGCGCTCCCACCGCGACGTGTTCGCCGTCGGCGGTCTCGTAGACGTCGTAGAACGGCGCCCCGCTGTCGAGCAGGTTGTGGCCTCGCTCCGGCTGCCACGATCCGGCACCGAGCATGCCGACCAGCATCGTGGCGAGGTGCGCGGTGCCGTCCACGATCGCGGCGTCGACGACCTGTCCGTGGCCCGAGGTCCGAGCCTCCAGGATCCCGGCGAGCATGCCGACGACGAGATAGAGGCCGCCGCCGAAGTCCCCGAGCAGGTTGGCCGGGATCTGCGGCGGCCCACCGGCGCGGCCGATCGCATGCAGGACGCCGGACACCGCGATGTAGTCGATGTCGTGGCCCGCGGTGTGGGCGAGCGGCCCGTCCTGGCCCCAGCCGGTCATCCGGCCGTAGACCAGCCGCGGATTGGCGGCCAGGCAGTCGTCCGGGCCGAGCCCGAGTCGCTCGGCGACGCCGGGGCGGAAGCCCTCGACGAGTGCGTCCGCGTTGGCCACCAGATCCTTGACCACGCGTACGCCCTCAGGCTGCTTGAGATCGACCGTGACCCGGTCCCGGCCGCGCACCAGCAGGTCGTACGGCGGCGGCGCGGCGGCCAGCACGTCGCCGCCGGGCCGGTCGACCCGGATGACATCGGCACCCAGGTCGGCCAGCACCATGGCGGCGAACGGCGCCGGACCGAGTCCGGCGAGCTCGACCACACGCACTCCGTGCAGCGGCCCTGCCCTCATACTCAGATTGTGACAGCAGCACTGTCACGATCGTCAAGACACGGCGTCTTCGCGGGCCGGCGGGCTGACGGGGCGTGGATCGACCGCGGCGTGGGCCGGGCCAGTCGGGCGCGCCGATACTGCTCGGCGTCGGCCATCAGGTCGGCCCGCCGGGTAGCGGCGAGTAGGTCGACGACGGGGCGGTACATGAGATTCCTCCTCGATGCGCGGCCCCGCCGGTCGGCGAAGCCGGTGTCAGGTGCTCACGAGCTGACGGCCAGTGAGCGGAGTTCTTGCTGGGTGTCGAAGTGACCGTGTGGATCCCACTCGGCCTTGATGGCGGCCAGGCGCTCCGTGGCGGTTCCGAACGCCGCGCTCATCCGCACGGCGCCTTCGTCGCCGAGGAAGTTCGGGTACGTCGCGCCGACCGACCAGGGCTCCATCTCGGCTCGGATCGCCCGGCCCAGGTCGCGGTTCGCGTCGTCGTCGGCCGGGTCCTCCCACAGCAGCAGCGGATGGACGATGAACCGCGCCTCGCGACCGGCGAGCGGCGAGTGCTCCGGGCCGAACCGGCCGACCGCACCGCCCCACGCCACGATGAAGATCTGCGCCGGACCGGGCGGCAGCTCGGCCGCCCGGCGAACGATCCGATCGACCGCCTCGTCGGGCAGATCGACGACGTTCTCGGCGGTCCAGTAGTTCCGGAAGCCGGGCGGGTCGTCGATCGAGCACTGGAAGTCCACGTACGGCGTCGGCCCGAAGAAGTCCGCGGTCGGACCGAGGTGTCGGATCGGCGCCAGGGCGCGCTCACCGTCGGCAACATCGCCGGCCCAGATGCCGGCGACCAGGACGATCGGACGGCCCCGAAGCTCGACCGGAACGTCGTCGTCATCGTCCGGCGCGGTGGTGAACGAGGCGGCCAGCGACAGCTCGCCGGGCGCGTCGTTCATCAGGTCGCGGAAGGTCCGCAGGACCTCCACACCGCGATCGGCGGGGAAGAGCGCGAGCCCGCCGTAGACCTCCGGACCGACCGGGTGCAGCGCCAGCTCGAGCGCGGTCACAACGCCGAAGCTGCCGCCACCGCCACGAAGCGCCCACAGCAGGTCGGGGTTCTCGTCCTCGGACGCGTGGAGGATCCGGCCGTCCCAGGTCACGAGCTCGGCGGCGAGCAGGTTGTCGCAGGCCAGTCCGTGCTTGCGCTCGAGCCAGCCGGATCCGCCGCCGAGCGTCAGGCCGGCCACACCGGTCGTCGACACTCGGCCGCCGGTCGTCGCGAGGCCGTGTGCCTGGGTCGCGCGGTCCACGTCGGTCCAGATCGCGCCGCCTCCGATGCGGGCGACCCGGCGATCCGCGTCGCCCGCGATGTCGGCCATGCCGCGCAGGTCGAGCACGAGCCCGTCGTCGACCAGCGAGCGTCCCGCAACGGAGTGCCCACCACCCCGTACGGCGATCGGCAGGTCGTGCTCGCTGGCAAACGCGAGTGCGGCAACGACGTCGTCGAGGGCGATCGCCTGGACGACCAGGCGCGGCCGCCGCTCGATCATGGCGTTGAAGAGTGTGCAGGTGTCTTCGTAGGCGTCGTCGCCGGGCTCGTACACCCCGCCCTGCAGGCGGAAGCGGAGCTCGTCGATGTGAGAGGGGAAGCTGATCTCGGTCATGCCAGGAGTTTCGTCGCGGCCCGTGCGGCTCGGCTTCGCCCGAAGCGGCCATTCGGCGCGATGGCCCGATCGGGCCAGAAGGTCAGAGCAGGCCGTGCCGAGTCGCGTAACCGACAGCCGCTGCCCGTGAGGGTACGTCCAGCTTCGTCCGGATATTGGCTACGTGGCGGTGCACCGTATGCGGGCTCAGGAACAGCCGATCAGCGATCTGGGCGTTGCTCATACCGTGGGCGACCAGCCGCAGAATGTCGATCTCCCGTGCGCTGAGCGCTTCGCGAGCCACCGGCTCACCGGCCGCGGCCGTGCCCAGCAGCGCGAACGCCTCGCGCGCGGCCTGCGCCTCGGCTGCGGCTCGATCGACTCGGCCCAGGGCCTCCAGCGCGGCCGCGAGCACCATCCGCGACTCGGCGGCTTCGTACGGCGCCGCGCTGCTGGTGAACAGGTCGACCGCGTCCTCGGCGGCCTGTCGCGCACCGTCATGATCGGCCGCGGCCGAGAGCACCCGGGCCCGGACCAGCCGCCCGCGCCCGCGCATGTATGGCGTCGCCAGCCGGGTCGCGTCCCGCTCGACCTCGTCCGCCGCCGCAGCCGCTTCGGCCGTGTCGCCGGCGACCGCCCGCGCCCGAGCGAGCAGCTCCACGGCGGCGAACCGCTCCAGCACACTGGCCTGGCCGAGTCGTCGCAGCGCCCGCTCGGCCGCGTCGGCCGCCGCGATCGGATCACCGGCGTCGAGGTCCAGGCCGCCCAGCGAGACGATCGCCGACGGCAGCGGCAGCGCGGAGTCGAACAGCCGACGAGCCTCAACGACGTCACCCTGCCGGGCCCGAAGGTGACCCAGTCGTACGGCCGCCGGCGCCGCGAGTCCCGGCCGGGTCGTACTCAGATCCTCCATCGCGCTGGTCAGCTCGTCCTCGGCCGAGGACCAGTCGCCGCAGGTCGCCAGGACGTCGCCGTACGCCGTGCGGCAGATGCCGAAGAAGTGCCGAGCCTGCCAGGTGGCCGACCAGGCATGCATCGCTCGACACCACTGCTCGGCCCGAGCGAAGTCGCCGACGTCCGCGCAGGCCGTCACGGTGTGGCACAGCGCCCAACCCGGCGCGGCCGCTTCGACGAACTCCTCGCTCACCGCCAGCGCAGCACACTCCTCGAGTCGCTGGACCCCGTTCCCGACTCGGCCGGACGCGATCAGCGCACTGCCGAGGATGGCGAGCGCGATCACCTCGACGCCCGAGTCCGGGACCGCCCGGCCGATGTCAAGCGCCTGACGCGACAGGCGTTCGGCCGTCACCGGATCCGAGCGGGCCAGCAACGCGATGTCGGCCTCCAAGACGAGCAGGTTGCCCTGCTCGGTACTCGGCTCGAGATCGCCGACCAGATCCCAGCCGCGTCGCAGCCAGGCCGAGGCCACAGCTTCGTCGCCGCGGAAGTCGAGGTGGTCCGACGCGAGCCACATCGCCATCCGGGCGGCACCATGAACGTCGCCGGCCCGGCGGTAGCCGCGGTAGGCCAACTCCCGCGCGGTCATCGTGCGCTCCTGGTCGCCCTGCCACCACGCGGCGCGGCTCAGCCCCTCCCAAGCCTCCGGGGTGTCCGACGCGGCCACGGCTTCCTCGAACGCGGTTCGCGCCGGTGCCCACGCGGCCCGCGACAGTGCGTCCCGGCCGGTCGCGACCAGGCCATCCGCCCCCGTCGCCGGCTCCCCATCTGACAGCCGGCTCGCCCCCTCGGGTGTGGCGGACATGCGCCGACTGTGCCATTGGTCCATCGGCCCGGACAGGGCCGGAAGACCCACCGGGCGGGTACGGAACCGCGTCCCGGCTAACTACGTTGGCCTTGACGACGGTATGTCCCATCCGGCGGAGACGAGGTCGCCATGAGCGTGGAAGCCAAGGTCGACACGCTGCTTCGCGTGGTCTCCGACTGCGGCGAGGACCGGGTGCCGGCCAGCGATCCGCAGCTACAGGAACGGCTGCACGACCCGGCGGTCGACGCCACCGCGCGCACCGCGGCCGAGGCCGGACTGCTGCGGTCGACACCGGACGGCTGGGCGCTGACGTCGACCGGCCGCGAGCGCGCGACCTCGGCCGTACGCCGGCATCGCACCATCGAGGCGTTCCTTGCCCAGGTGCTCGGCGTGGCCTGGGCCGACGTCCACGCGGAAGCCTGCCGATGGGAGAAGGTGGCCGGAGACATCGTGGTCGCCAAGATGGCCCAGCAGCTTCGCGACCGGGTGATGTCGCCGTACGGCGGGCGGATCCCGGCGTCTGTCACCGGCACGCGCACCGCGTCGGATGGTTCGCCGTCGCTGGCCGAGGCGGTTCGGTCCGGCGCGCAGTCAGTACGCCTGGTGCGGATCGGCGAAGTGCTGCAGGACGATCCGGAGCAGTTGCCGCGGCTGGCGGCGGTCGGCTGCTTCCCCGGGGTCGAGGTCCATGCCATGCCCGAGGGTGACGGCGCACGCGTCGAAGCGCCCGGCGGACCGGTACATCTCGCCCATCGACATGCGGCTGCGGTGTTCGTGGAGCCGATGTCCTAACCTGTTCGGACTACTTGGGGAGGTTTAGATGACGTCGCCCGACGCTGTCCATGATGACGACGGTCTAGCCGGAAAGGCCTGTTTCGACGACATCTATACCCAGGAAGATCCCCGGCGCTACTACGCGGCGCTCCGCCCACTCGACTACCAGATCCCGCAGCATGCCTCGCAGGTCGTCCGCAGCCTCCTACGGCGACGCTCCGGGCCCGAGACGATCGTCGACCTGTGTTGCTCGTACGGCGTCAACGCAGCGCTGTTCGCGCATGACCTCACGCTCGAGGACCTCTTCGAGCACTACGCGGCCGAGGTCGACACGGCCAATCGGGCCGAGTTGATCGCCCACGACCGGGCCTTCTTCGCCGCCCACCGCCGTTCGGACGCACCCGTGACGATCGGCCTGGACCAGTCGGCACCGGCGATCGCGTACGCCTGCGCGTCCGGCCAACTCGACGCGGGTTTCGCCGAGGACCTGGAGACCAATAACCCGAACTCGGAGCTTCGGGCAGCGGTCGCAGGCGCCACGATGATCACGGTCAGCGGCGGCGTCGGCTACATCGGCTATCGCACCTTCGAGCGTGTCGTGGGCGCCGCGGCGCGGCCACCATGGGTCGTTGCTCTGGTGCTGCGTGAGGTCTCCTACGAGCCGATCATCGAGACGCTCGACGGCTTCGGCCTGGTCACCGAGCGGCTGCGGCACCGGACCTTCCGGCAGCGCCGGTTCGCCGACGCGGAGGAGGCCGATGCGGCGCTCAAACGCGTCGACGCGCTCGGCCTGTCGCCTGCCGGCAAGGAGGACACCGGCTACTACCACGCCGAGCTGTTCGTCTCGCGGCCCGCGGATCAGGCGGATCAGCCGCTCGAGGACCTGCTCGATCTGCCGGACTGACGCCCGACGTACGTTGACGCCTGCAATGTGACACCATGACTGTCACGGTCATCCTTTACGGACACCGACTCGGAGGTGGGCCATGGGCCTGGACATTCGCCATGCGCGCAGCGGATCTGGCGAACCGATCGTGCTGATCCACGGCATCGGTCATCGCCGACAAGCCTGGGACCCGGTCATTCCGCTGCTCGCCGAGGAGTGCGAGGTCATCGCGATCGACCTCCCCGGCTTTGGCGAATCGCCCGCTCTGCCGGCGGACATGACCTATGACATGCGGACCACGATCGACAACTTCGGCGACCTCCTTGACGACCTCGGCATCGACAAGCCGCACGTCGTCGGCAACTCGCTCGGCGGCGCGATCGCCCTCGAGTTGGGCGCGGCGAAGCTCGCTCGCAGCGTTGTGGCGCTCTCACCGGCCGGCTTCTGGACCGCGGCCGAACGGCGCTATGCGATCGCGCTGCTGACCTCGATGCGGGTGTCGACCCATGTCCCCGACGTGATGCTGCGCCGGATCGCCACCAAGCCCAGGCTGCGCCGCGAGGCCGTTCGCACGATCTACTCACGACCCGACCGGATCGACGCGGAGCGGTTCCTCGGCGATGCCCGCGCGATGCGCGACTCGGCGGGCTTCCGGCCGTCCGCGGCTGCCGGCAAGTCGTACCACTGCCACGCCGCACCGATGGTGCCGACGACGGTCGCCTGGGGCGATCGCGACCATGTGCTGCTGCCCCGGCAGGCCCACATCGCCAAGCGCCGGTTGCCGAAGGCCGTGCACCTCGCCCTGCCCGGCTGCGGTCACGTGCCGATGGGCGACAACCCCGAGCTGATCGCCGAGGTGATCCTGCGCGGAACCGTGGCCGCGGACACCGCGACTGTTACCGGGGCCGCCAGCGCCAAGAAGCCCGCTGCTACGGCCTGACCGGCTGCACTCGGGGGTCGAAGCCGAACGGCAGCTCCAGTCGGTGCGCCCGCAGCAACTCCTCGTCGGCCAGCAGTTCGGTCGTCGGTCGATCGGCGACCACGACGCCGTCGTCGAGCAACACCGACCGAGGACAGAGCTGCCAGGCGTACGGCAGGTCGTGGGTGACGATCAACGTCGGCAACGACAGACTCTCGAGGATCTCAGCCAACTCCCGGCGGCTCGCCGGATCAAGATTGCTGGTCGGCTCGTCGAGTACGAGGATCTCGGGTCGCATCGCCAACACCGTCGCGACTGCCACGCGGCGACGTTGGCCGAAGGACAGATGGTGCGGTGGCCGATCCCGCTCGGCGGCGAGGCCGACTGCCGCCAGCGCCTCGGTCACGCGTTCGGCCACCGCCTCGCGATCCAGACCCAGATTGGTCGGGCCGAACGCGACGTCCTCGGCCACGGTCGGCATGAAGAGCTGGTCATCGGGGTCCTGGAAGACGATCCCGACTCGGCGCCGGATCTCGAGCAGGTGCTCACGCTCGACGGGCAGACCGCCGACAGTGACCGAGCCGTGGCCGCCATTCAAGATGCCGTTGAGATGCAGCACCAGGGTCGTCTTGCCGGCGCCGTTGGGCCCGAGCAGCGCGACTCGCTCACCGTCGTGGATGGTCAGGTCGACGCCGAAGAGCACCTGCCGGCCATCCGGATAGGCATAGGCCAACTCCCGTACGTCCAGCGCCGGTGTCGTCATCGCGTCGCCTCCACGATCTTGCTCGCTCATCAGGTCGCCACCCGGGCCGTGATCGCGATGACGATCCCGAAGACCAGCAACAGTGCGGCCGTCGCCCACTCACGGCGGGTGCCGGGCCGGTCGCCGTGCAGCACCAGCCGACCGGCGTAGCCGCGACTCAGCATGGCCAGATGGACTCGCTCACCGCGCTCGTACGACCGGACGAACAAGGCACCGGCCGTGGAAGCGAGCACGCCCCAGTGCCGTGGGCCGCGAGCGCTGAACGCCCGGGAGTCGCGCGCGATCCGCATCCGCCTCAGGTCGTCGGAGACGACGTCGAGGTAGCGGACCATGAAGGACAGGATCTCGACCATCAGTCGCGGCAGCCGCAGCCGCTGCAGTCCGGCCACCAGCTCCTGCGGCCGGGTCGTGCCGGCCAGCAGCATCGAGGTCCAGATGCCGAGCGTCGCCTTGGCGAGCAGGGTGGCGGCGTCGGCCAGTCCGCTTCGACTCAGCGACAGGCCGAGGACCTCCACCTGGTCGCCGCCGGCCAGGAGCGGCAGGAGCAGGGCGAACACGACGAACGGCAGCTCGATCACCAGGCCGCGCGCGATGAACCTAGGGGCCAGGCCGGCGACCGCTGTGACCAGGACGAGTGCGCCGGCGTACGCGGCGAACGCCCACCATGCTCGGCCCGGGGTCGACACCACGGCGATGACGAAGCCGAGGGCGGCGACGACCTTGACGTGGGCCGGCAGCCGATGGATCGGGCTGGTGCCGGGACGATAGAGGCCGTCGGACCGGCTCGAGCTCACGATCGAGATGCCTCGACCTCGGCGGCGTCGCCCGAGTCGCCGGAGTCGGAGCCGTCGCGCGCGTCGTCAGCGCTGCGGGCTCGCCGCCGGATCAGCAGCGCCGCGCCGCCGGCGATCGCGAAGGTCACGCCGACGCCGATGACGCCAGCGAGCCCGCCGGACAGCCGACTGTTGTCGCCGTCCTTGGTCTGATAGCCGGCGAGCGGCGCGTCGCCGGTGTGATGCGGCGTCTGCGATGACGCGAAGCCGTGATCCTCGGAGACCTTAGTGAGGCCGTCGGGACTGTTGCTCGCGTAGTAGCTGCCGATGCCGGCCAGCGCCAAGGCGACGAACAGTCCTCCCAGCAAGAAGAGCTTGGTACGCCGGGACCGTCCGGTGGTGGCGGAGTCGGTCGTCATGAGGTCGGCTCCCTCGTCGACAAGGGCCGCAGCTCGAGCTGTTGCTTCGGCAGCAGGTCACGAGCGCCGTAGACCAGGTCGGGCCGGACCGCGAGCACACTGCCGACGGTGAGCGCGGTGATGATGCCTTCGCCGATGCCGATCAGCAGGTGGATGCCGATCATCGCCGTCGCGACCGCCGCGAGACTGATGTCAGCGGTGCCGCCGATCGAATAGAAGCCGACGAAGGCGATCGCCGCCACCGGCACCGAGACGAACGCGCCGATCCCGGCCGCCAAAGGCACCGAGGAGACCCGCTTCGGCAGCACGCCCATGACGAGCCGGAAGACGCCGTACCCCACCGCGGTCGTGATCAGCGCCATCAGGATCACGTTGATGCCCAGCGCGCTGAGCCCGCCGTCGGCGAACAGCAGCGCTTGTACGAGCAGGACCACCGAGACCGCCATCGCCCCCGCCCACGGGCCGATGAGCACCGCGGCTAACGCACCGCCCATCAGATGACCGCTGGTGCCGGCGCCGACCGGGAAGTTGAGCATCTGCACGGCGAACACGAACGCCGCCACCAAGCCCGCGAGCGGCGCGGTCCTCTCGTCGAGCTCGCGACGGGCGCCGCGCAGGCAAGCGGCCACGCCGACCAGGGCGACTCCGCCGGCGGCGACAGACGTGGGCGCGTCGAAGAAACCGTCGGGTACGTGCATCTCGCCACCTCCGAGCCACGCGCCGACTCTGCGCGCTACTTCATTATTAGTCGCAGTTGCGACTCACTTGCAACAAGCTCGGGCGCATTCCTTCCTCGGTTTCGCGCCCCTGCATACCGTGCCAAGCACTGACGACCGTCGGTACGGGCGCAAAACCGGTCGGGAGGGCGTCAGGCCTCGGTGAGGTCGCGCCGGCGGAATCCGACCAGGCCGACCGCGATCATCGCCGCGGCGATCAGGGTCATCGCGATCAACGGCCAAGCGGAGAAGTCGGCGACCGGGACGTTCGGGATCCGGTCGACCGGCGACAGGTCGTAGACCCAGTTGGGCAGCTGCAGCAGCGGCCCTAGGAACCCGGCGAACGCCACGAAGCCGAGGAACGCCCACGCGGCGCCGACCGCCCGAGGCAGCAGGCCGAACAGCAGCACCGCGACGCCGACGAACACCCACAGTGCCGGTGTGTACGCCAGCGCCGAGCCGACCAGGCGGGGCAGCTCACCGATGTCAGAGGCGCTGATCGCCCGGCTGATCCCGAGGCCCAGTCCGTACGCGAACATCATCACGACGCTGCCCCCGAGCGCCATGATCAGGTGACTCCAGACCCATCGCGAGCGGCTGACCGCCGAGGATAGCAACGGCTCAGCGCGGTGCTTGGTCTCCTCGCTTCGGGCCCGCAGCGTCGACTGCACCGCGTAGCCGACCGCGATCACGGCCGAGATCGACAGCGTGATCGCGAGGTACTGGTCGGCCGGGTCAGCGGCACCGATCCGCGCCAGGTAGTCGTCGAGCGAGCTGATGTCCTCGTAGAGGCTGGCTGCCTGGTCGGCAATGCTCCCGTACACGAGACCGAGCAGGAACAGCGAGACGCTCCATGCGATCAGGCTTGCCCGCTGGAGCCGAAACGCCAGTCCCAGTGGGCTTCCCAGCAGCGGGGACGCCTCCGGCGGACCGGGTCGGTCCGCGATCACGCCACTCCCGACGTCGCGCCGGGCGTTGATCCGGATCGCCACCGCGATCAGCCCGACGGTGCACGCCACCGACAGCAGGAACGGCCACCACCGGACGTCGACGTACGCCCGCATCTCGGTGGCCCACCCGAACGGTGACAGCCAGGCGAGATGGGTCCCCGTCATGTCGCCGATCGCGCGAACGAGGTAGGTCACCCCGAGCACGACCGACGAGATCCCGAGGGCGGTGCGCGCGTTCGCGGTCAGCTGCGCGATCAGGACGGCCACGCCAGCGAAGACGATGCCGACACCGGCGAGTGCGACCGCGAACGCGAACGAGCCCGACGTGGACAGCTCACTGAGGCTGGCCGGCAGCCCGAAGGTCAGCAGCACCGCCAGCAGCAGCTGGGCTCCGCACACGACGACCAGCGTGGCGACGGTCGACGCGTGGCGGCCGACGACTCCGGCGCGTACCAGCTCAGCCCGGCCGTCCTCCTCCTCGGCGCGGGTGTGGCGTACGACGAGGAACACGCTCATCAGGGCGACGACGATGGCCGAGAACGGCAGCAGCTCGTTCGCCGTCATGGCGCCGAAGGTGTAGTGGTGGGTGCCGTAGCCCGGCCCGACGAACAGCTGCGCCGCCGCGCTGTCAAGGACGTTGGCCCGCGCCTGCCGATCGGCCTGGGTCGGGTACGTGTCGGCGAAGCTCGCGACCGAGCCCATCAGTGACACGGAGATGCCGAGCACCCAGATCAGCAGCCGTACCCGGTCGCGACGCAGGATGAATCGGATCAGCGTCCCAGTCCCGGTCAGGCTGTTCACGACCGCTCTCCAGCGGGCTCCTCGACCCCGACGTCGACGCCGTCCTCGGCGAGCTCGTCGCCGTAGTGCCGCAGGAAGAGCTCCTCGAGCGTCGGCGGCTGACTGGTCAGGCTGCGTACGCCGAACTCGGTGAGCCGCCGCAGCACGCCGTCGAGCCGCGCAGTGTCGACGTCGAAGCGGGCCCGATCGCCCTCGAGCCGGAGCGAGTGGACGCCGGGCATGCGCTCGAGCCCGGTGGCCGGCCGTTCGGTCTCGACCGAGATCGCCGTCCGGGTGAGGTGTCGCAGTTCGGCGAGCGTGCCGGTCTCGACGGTCTTGCCGAGCCGGATGATGCTGACCCGGTCACACAGCGCCTCGACCTCGGCGAGGATGTGGCTGGACAGCAGGACGGTGCGCCCCTCGTCCTTCCACTCGTCGATGCAGTCCTCGAACACCGCCTGCATCAGCGGGTCGAGACCCGACGTCGGCTCGTCAAGGAGCAGCAGCTCGACGTCCGAGGCGAGGCCGGCCACCAGCGCGACCTTCTGGCGGTTGCCCTTGGAGTACGACCGGGCCTTCTTGCGCGGATCGAGATTAAACCGCTCGATGAGCTCCGCGCGTCGCTTGGGATCCACACCGCCGCGCAGCCGGGTCAGCAGGTCGATGGTCTCGCCGCCGGTGAGGTTCGGCCACAGGCTCACATCGCCGGGGACGTAGGCGAGTCGATGGTGGAGCGCGACCGCGTCGTGCCATGGGTCGCCGTCGAGGAGGCGGGCTTCGCCGGCGTCGGCTCGCAGCAGGCCGAGCAGCACCCGGATCGTCGTCGTCTTGCCGGCTCCGTTCGGACCGAGGAAGCCGTGCACCTCGCCCGTCGCGACCGACAGGTCCAGTCCGTCGAGGGCACGAGTCGGGCCGTAGGACTTCACCAGGCTGGACACCGAGATCGCCGAAGCTGTCATATTGGCGAGCCTACCCAGCGTTCACAGATTTGTGAAACGTCTGAACCCATGCCCGGGTACGGGGTTGGTCAGTCGGTCGCGGCAGGCCCGGTCGAGCCGTCCAGGACCACCAGCGAGTCGCCGTCCTCGACCGGCGGCCGGCCGTGGGTCGTGACCGGGTCGAGCCGGCGATCCCGGCGTACGACGAAGAGCACGGACCCACCGTCGGGCACCGGGCCGTCGCCGGTCACGGTCTGGATCCGGGCACCGTCGTCGTAGCGGCGGGTCAGCGCGGTCCGGGTCAGCGCCTGGTCGAACAGCAGCTCGCCACCGGTGTACGGCGCCACCACGCCGTGACTGTGTTGCGGCGCCGCCACCCGATAGATGCGCCCGTCCAGTTGCCCCGGCAGCACGACCGACGCCAATGCGTTGAAGTCGTCCTCCGCCGTCAGCAGGAGCACCTCGCTGATGCCCTCGAGCTGGGCCCGCCGGCCCGTGGCCGCCGCCAGCAACTCGCCCGGCGCGACCGTCAGTCCGGCTCGCCGGATTGCTTCGCGCTGCTCGGTCAGACCGGCCCACATGAGGACCTCCAGACCGGCGTCCTGCAACGCACGACCGATACCGATCGCCCACGGGTCGCCGCCCACGACCAGGGGTCTGGACCCGGACGGACGGAGCACGCCGAGCCGCTTCGCGACCGGGTGGGCGGTGAGGCCGTACAACGTCACGGTCAGCACGATGGTCAAGAACGTCGCGGGCAGGATGTCCGCGGCACCGTCGATGTGGTCGTCGACCAGGGTGGCGCCGAAGGCGGAAGCGGTGGCTGCGGCCACGATGCCGCGTGGGGCCATCCATCCGATGAACGCTCGTTCGCCGCCGGTGAGGCCAGCGCGCGACGTCGACAGGTAGGCCACCAGCGGTCGGGCCACCAGGACCAGAACGGCGACCAGGCCAAGGGTCGGCAGGAACACGTCGCCGACCGACGACGGCGTCACCGACGCCGAGATCGAGACGAAAAGCACGCCGAGGATCAGCTGCACGATGGTCTCGAAGAACGGCCGCCGGGCGGACACGTCGAACCCCTCGACATTGGACACCACCAGCCCCATGACGATCGCGGCGATCAGGCCGGTGTCGTCGCGTACGACGTCGCTCACCGCCGCGACCGCGACGACGGTCGCGATCATCGCATTCGTCCCGAGGATCTCGGGCAGGTCGAGGGTGCGAAGCAGGAACCAGAGCACGGCGGCACCGATGACGCCGGCGACGAGTCCGATGGCCACGCTGCCGGCGAACTTGCCCGGACGGTACTCGCCGTGACCGATGCCGCCGGAGACGATGCCGTGGAAGACCAGCGCCCCGATGATGCCGCCGATCGGGTCGATCAGGGTGCCTTCCCAGATCAGCGGACGGCGGACCTGGTCGGTCGGACGTACGTGGGCGAGCAGCGGCCCCACGACGGTCGGGCCGGAGACGATCAGGATCGCGCCGATCATGATCGCCGCCGACCCGGACATGTCGAAGAACAGCGCAGCCGCGCTGGCGGCCAGCGCCCAGGTGATCGGGACGCCGATGCCGAGCAGCCGGATCACGACCCGGCGGGTGCTGCCCTTGAGCTTGCGGAGGTCGAGTCCGAGGCCGCTCTCGAACAGGATGATCGCGACCGACAGCGAGACCAGTGGCTGGAACAGCGATCCCAGCAGGTGGTCGGGCTGGATGTCGTCGGTGATCGCGCCGGCGCAGAATCCGGCCGGCAACAGCAGGATCAGCGCCGGGATCCGAAGCCGGCCGGCCACGATCTGGCAGCCGACGGCGAGAGCCACCGTCAGCGCCAGGCCGTAGAGGATCTGGTCGGTAGTCATGGGCCCTCCCCGGCATGCGACGTCCGTCAGCGACAGGGTGACCGGCCCGCAGCGACCGCGTCACCACCCGATCCGGGTGGACGTGCGAGTCGTTCACAATGTTGTGAAACCCATAAACTGTCCGTGGGAGGCGGAGCAGCGGTTGGGAGGTCACGGTGGCGACAGCTGACAGTGCGGACCAGGACGAGGCGGTCCTGCGCTTCGTCGAGCGCTTCGCGCTGATCATGGTCGAGTCCGGAATGCCCCGGATGCCGTCGCGGGTCTTCGCGTACGTCCTCGCCGACGAGGCGGAGCACTACACAGCTCGCGAGCTGGCGACTGGGCTACGGGTGAGTCCGGCCGCGATCTCCGGCGCCGTCCGCTATCTGATCCAGGCCGGGCTGCTGATTCGCGAGCGCGAGCCGGGGTCACGCAGTGACCACTACCGGGTCTACGACGAGGACATCTGGTACACGATCACGCAGCAGCGGCTGCCGCTCCTCAAGCGCTGGGAGGAGATCCTCAGCGAGGGAGTCGAGATGCTCGACGAGGCCCGCCCTGGCGGCAAGCGGGTCCGCGAAACACTGGAGTACGTCCGCTTCAGCCAGATCGAGATCGCCGACTTCGCCGAGCGCTGGCGCATCCACAAGCACCAGGTCCTCGACGACTGATGCACGAGCCAATTGACATCGTGGGGGTCATGGCCACCGCAATGTCGATTCTCTCGTGCCGCGCGACCTGCCTACGATCGAAGGACTGTGACAGTTATTGCCAGGCCTGACCTGTCGGTCGGGCTGATCATGACCCGAGACGGCTTCGAGCGTCCGGCGGCCGAGAGCCGCGGCATGATCCCCTGGGTGACCGAGGTGACCGCGACGATCGCCAACATCGGCGACGGGATCGCCGGCGAGAGCCAGACCCGGTTCTGGCTGCAGGGCGCGAACGTCGATCGGGAGCTGCGGCTGGTCAACACCCCCGAACTGCTGCCGGGCGACGAGGTCGAGGTCACCGCGCTCTGGGACATGCGAGACGGCTCCGGCGACTTCACCGTCACGGTGATCGCGGATGCCTTCGGCCAGCTCGACGAGTCGCGTACCGACAACAACTGGGCGTCCACATCCGTTCGGGTCAAGGGAACCCGCGTCGCCCTGGCGAGTCTGCCCGGCTGACGGATCGACGGTGTCGGCTGTCCGTCCACGTGGGTAGCTTGGCCGCATGGAGCAACGCAGACTCGGCCGGTTGGAGCATCGCAGCTCCGTGCTGATCTACGGCGCGGCGGGCCTCGCGGCGGTGACGCAAGACGTCGCCGATGCCTCGATCGACGAGGCACTCGAGGCAGGGATCAACCACTTTGACGTCGCTCGCGACTACGGCGAGGCAGAGGTACGGCTCGGGGCCGCGATGTCCCGGCTCCGCGACCGGATCTTCCTGGCGACCAAGACCGGCGAGCGGTCCCGCGAGGGTGCCTGGCGCCAGATCAACGAGTCGCTCGAGCGGTTGCAGACCGACCGCGTCGACCTGCTGCAGTTGCATGCCATCGGCGACCTGGGGGAGCTGGATCGCGCGACCGGACCGAACGGCGCCCTGGAGGCGGCGACTCGCGCCGAGGCCGAGGGCCTGGTCGGCGCCGTCGGCATCACCGGCCACGGCCACGACGCTCCGGCGACGCATCTCGAGGCATTGCGCCGATACCCGTTCGCGACGGTGCTGACGCCGCTCAATCCGGTGCTCGGCCGCGACGAGGACTATCTCGCGGCGTACGAAGCGCTGGTCGCCGAGGTCCGACGGCAGGATGCCGGACTGATGATCATCAAGTCGGCCGCCATGCGCAACTGGCTCGACGGCGCCGACCAGACGTACACGACCTGGTATGAGCCGTTCGACCAGCAGGAGCCCATCACGGCCGCCGTCGCCTGGGTGCTCTCGCACGAGGAGGTCACCGGCATCGCGACCCCGGGTGACGTCCGCCTGCTGCCGCTGGTGATCCGGGCCGAGCAGGAGCGCCACGAACTCGACCGGGCCAGCGCCGAGGCCGCGCTGCAGAGGCAGCCGGCGTATTCCTCCCCCTTCGTCAACATGCCCTGGTGACGTCATGACTCATCGCCACGCCGAAGCCGCCGAAAGCAGGCACGCCGGACGGATGTCGCTGTGGTCGCGCAACTCGACGCTGTCGATCGCCTCGACCGGCTCGGTGCTGTCGATCGGCAGCATCGGATCGTGCGCGTCGATCGGCAGCGTCGGCTCGTTCGCGTCGCTGTTCTCGATCGGGTCGTCGACATCGATGGGATCGGCGCTGTCGTCCCAGTCGCAGTGGTCGATCCTGTCGCACCAGTCGACAGCCTCGATCCTGTCGAACCAGTCCAGTGGCGCGACGATGGGTACGCGAAGCGACGGACCGCTGAAGCCGTGGGGTCCGCCGGCCGTCGTCGTGGCGATCGCCGCCGTGGCCTACGGCGGCTACCTCGTCACCCGGCTGCGCCGGCGCCGCGCAACATCCGCCTGACCTGCGCCAGCTGCTCGACGTAACGACCGCACCCCGGGCAGCCGGGCAGATGATCGGCGAACGCAGCCTCGGCCTTCGGGTCCAGCGCCTCGTCGAGGAAGTCGGTGACCTGTTCGACCAGCTCCCGGCAGGTCAGGCCGCTCATGCCACGGCCTCCACGACCGGAGCGCGCACCGCTCCGCCGCAGCCGGCGACCGGCTCGAGCTCGGCAGCCGCATGGGCGAGGCTGCGGCCACGCAGCGCGACCCGGAGCATCAGGCCGCTCACAACCACCGCCACGACGACGACCATCCAGCCCGCGGCCTCGACTCCGTACGTCTGACTGACGAAGCCGAAGCCGACCGCGAACGGCAGGAACACGATCCACGACACCGCGCCGACCCCGGACGCGACACCGGCCCGGATCGCCGACGGCACGGCGTCGTGCATCAGCCGGGTGATGTGGATACTCGCGGCCATCATCAGCAGCACGAGCACGATCTGCGCAAGGGTCACGACGATGATGCTGCGGCTGGTGGTCAGGACCAGGCTCGCGAACACGACTACGGCCGACACCGGAGCGACCGTCGTCCACCGATCGAAGTGCAGCCGGCCGGCGAGCATCCCACCCAGGCCGAAGGTCGACATCAGGCCGGCCCAGTGCGGTCCGTAGAACGCGGCAGCAGCGCCCAGCGCGAGCAGCCACAGCGGTCCGAACTCGAAGATCGTCGTCATGACGAGCGAGGTCAGCACGGCCAGCGCGATCACCGCGCGCAACTGACCGCGCCGGGTGAGGGTCTGGTAGGTGACCTTGAGGTGATCCCGCAGGCTGGTCTGCTCGTCGGCCTCGTGCAGCCGGGGCTCCCGGAATCGCAACAAGGCCACGATCGACAGCGCCGTGAAGGGGATCGTGAGGAAGTACATCAGCCGGGCCGACGTCGCCTCGGCGAGCAGCCCACCCGCGAGAGCGCTCGATACCAGCGCGGCACTCTCGATCATCCGGACCCGGCCGACCTTCTTCTCGTACGCCTCGCTGCTGCCGGACATCTCGATGACCGTGTCATAGACGACCGCCTCGACGGTGCCCGACCGCATCGCGAAGTAGACGCCGAGGAAGAGGGCGCTGACGAAGTACATCGGGACGCTGTTGCTGAGCCCGCCGACCAGCACACTCACCATCGCGGCGAAGCTCGCCACCACCAGGACGCCACGACGGCTCCATCGGTCGGCGAGCACACCGGACGGCACCTCGGCCAATGGCGGCACGGCCGCATAGACAGCGGCCATCAGACCGACCGCGGCGGCGTCGAAGCCGATCTGGTTCATGAACAGCTTCTCGACCGGCACCCACAGCCAGACGCCCTGCAGGAAGGTCGCGAAGTACAGCGGCAGCAGGCGCTGGTGGAGCGCGGCGCTCGACGTCGTACGAGAGTTCATAGCGGTGCAGTGTCATGAGCACCGCCAGGCGTTACACGAGTCAGCGATTCCAGTCGCGAAACGCGTCCAGCAGCTTGTCTCTGGCGTCGTCGGGCAGGCTCTCCGGCGGGAGCGTGCCGAGCGTCTTCGTGGTCTGCCGCATCTGGTCGAGGTAGGTGTCGCAGCCGTCGCAGGCCGAGAGGTGGTCGAGGAACCGCCGCTCGGTCTCGTCGTCGAGCGCACCGTCGAGGAACGTCGTCACGAGCTCGACGAACTCGTTGCAGTCGAGATCGCTCATGGCACCGCCTCTCCTCCGATGCGCTCGGTGTCGACCGTCGCGAAGTACGTCTCCAGTCTGGCTCGTACGGAGGCACGGGCCCGATGCAGCAGCACCCGCTGGTTCGCCGCCGAGATGTCCAGGATCTCGCGTACCTCGTCGGACGTGTAGCCCTCGACGTCGCGCAGGGTGATCACGATCCGCTGCCGATCGGGCAAGGCCGCGACCGCGTCGGAGACCTGGGCGTGGATCTCACCGCTCAGGGCGGCGTGCTCCGGCGACGGCCAGGCCGCCGGGAACTCGCGCCAGTGCCCGGCCCACTCATGACCCGCTTCGAGGAACCGCGCCGGATCGACCGTCGGCCCGTAGTCCTCGTCGGTCGGCAGCAGGCTGCTCATCGGGACGGTCCTGCCCTCACGAACACCGCGGCGCTTCGCCGTGTTGACCAGGATCCGGTAGATCCAGGTCTTGAGCGAGGCGCGGCCCTCGAAGGAGCCGATGCCGCGGATGACCGCAAGCCAGGTGTCCTGCACGACCTCGGCCGCCGACTCGTTGGTCGCCACGAACGAGCGCGCCAGCCGCCCCATGCCGCCCGACCAGGTGTCGACCAGCAGCACGAACGCGGCCTCGTCGCCGTCACGCAGCCGGGCAACGAGGACCTCGTCGGGCGGGAAGTCGGCGCTCCCGATACGGGCCTCGGGCTCCATCCCGGCCGAGGTTAACCGGCGGTCAGGACAGAAACTCGAAACCGCCAGGGCGACCCCGCCGCTCGGCGATCAGGCCGGCCAGCGTGGCGACCGCGATCTCGGGTGGCGTCTTCGATCCGATGTTCAGCCCGATCGGCCGATGGACCCGGGCGATATCGTCCTCAGACGTACCAAGTTGGCGAAGCCGCTCGATGTGTGGCGGAATGTGCCGGGGACTGCCCATCACACCGATCCAGTGCGCCGGCGTCGCGAGTGCGTCGCGTACCAGCTCGCCGAGCTCGTCCCGGTGATGATCGGTGACGACGACGGCGGCGGTGTCGTCGAGCTTGGCGGCCTCGAAGTCGCCGTACACATCGTCGGCGTACGGCGAGACCCGGTCGTCCACGTCGGGTCCGGGCTCGATCAGTACCGTCCGATACCCGGTGTGGCGACCGAAATGCAGCAGCCAACGCGCCACCGGCGAGGCGAAGACGGCGACCAGAGTGCCGAGGTCGTCGCTGGGGTGGTCGTCATGCGCCAACGCACAGGCCGGATCGGTCGCACTCTCGACCGTCTGCTCCGCAGTCACCCCTCCAGCCTGCCACCGGCCCCGGCTTTGCGCACTCCTCGTCGGTTCGGTGCACGCGCAGGTCTATGACGTCGACTCGGATCGGGTTAGCTGCTCGGCAAGCTCACGGGCTCGTTCAGCCGCTGCGTCATTGAGTGCGATCCGATCCTCGACCTCCCGCGAATGAGCAGCGGCGATGTCGATGGCAACTCTGATCTGCTCCTCGGGCAGTCCGAGCTGCTCGGCGGCATCGCGGATCTTCGCATCGCCCTGACCTGGTGCGTGCCGTACGGCCGTCACGACCACCGCGACATCCGGGCCTGCGACCAATGCCGCACGGCTGCCAGCCGGTCCGCTCCGATACACGATCCCGGGGTACGAGCTCGGCATATCCGAAATCTCGTCAAGCCGCCGAGTGCGCGGACTCGCGGCCGGCGCTCATGACGTCGGACAGCAGGCCGTCGAGTGGCAGTCCGACCGCATCGGCGACGGCGACGACGGTGAAGAAGGCCGGCGTCGGGATCCGGCCCCGCTCGATCTTGCGCAGCGTCTCGGGTGAGATTCTGGCCGCGGCTGCGACGTCGACGATGCTCCGGTCGCCTCGGGCAGCGCGAAGCACCTCGCCGAGTCGCTCACCGCGCTCGCGCTCGGAGCTGGTCAAGGGCACGCGCACCATGAGTGGCATACTAATACCGGTATTGTTATCCCGCCAGCGGCGAACCGAACTGTTGGCGTGAAATCGCAGCCCGTGGCCGAAGTTGGTGCGACATTGCACCAACTTCTCGGATGGAGAGGGGAGCCCCGTGATCGAGCTCAAGACCGCCGGCGAGATCGAGTCGATGCGCGCCGCCGGCCGGGTCGTCGCCGCGGTCCATGCCGAGATGCGGGCGCAGGCGGCGGTCGGGATCTCGCTTCGCGAGCTCGACGAGGCCGCGCGCAAGGTGCTGGACGACGCGGGCGCCGGGTCATCGTTCCTCGGCTACCACCCGCATTTCGCACCCACGCCGTACCCCGGAGTCATCTGCACGTCGGTCAACGACGTCATGCTGCATGGCCTGCCGACGGATTACCGACTGCGCGACGGCGATCTGCTCAGCGTCGACTTTGGCCGCACATCGACGGCTGGCACGCGGACGCGGCGATCAGCTTCGTCGTCGGTACGCCGCGGCAGGAGGATCTCGACCTGATCGCAACAGCAGAGCGCTGCCTCGCGGCCGGGATCGAGGCCGCGCAGCCCGGTGGCCGGATGGGCGACATCGGGCACGCGATGTCAGTCGTCGGGCGTGGGGCCGGCTACGGCATCCAAAACGACTTCGCCGGACACGGCATCGGACGGGCGATGCACGAGGATCCCTTCGTACACAACGAAGCGCGACCCCGCCGGGGCCTGCCGCTTCGGCCCGGACTCGTCATCGCGATCGAGCCGAGTCTGATGGCCGGTGGCCGCGACGACTACCGGATCGGCTCCGACGGCTGGTCGATCGTCACCGCCGACGGCCGCCGCAGTGCCCATGTCGAGCACACCGTGGCGATCACGGCCGACGGCCCTCGCATCCTCACGCTGCCCTGACCCGCGGTTTCGCACGTGTTGTGGGTCGCACGCGGCCCGAGCCAACGACGAGCGCGCAAAACCGAGGCACTACCGTGATTCTCGCCGGTATCACCAGCGGAGGAGCCTGTTATGGCTGAACGCACCAAGTACGTCCTCGACGAAGACCAGATGCCGACGCAGTGGTACAACCTGATCCCCGATCTGCCGGAGCCGCCGCCACCGCCGTTGCACCCCGGCACCGGACAGCCGGTCGGCCCGGACGACCTGGCGCCGCTGTTCCCGATGGCGCTGATCGCCCAAGAGGTCACGACCGACCGCTACGTCGACATCCCCGACGAGGTACTCGAGGTCTACCGGCTCTGGCGGCCGTCGCCGCTGTACCGGGCTCGCCGGCTCGAGAAGGCGCTCGGCACGCCAGCGCGGATCTACTACAAGTACGAAGGCGTCAGCCCGGTCGGCTCGCACAAGCCCAACACAGCCGTGCCGCAGGCCTACTACAACGCCGCCGAGGGCGTCACCAAGCTCACCACGGAGACCGGTGCGGGGCAGTGGGGCAGCGCCCTGGCCTTCGCCTGCGCGACGTACGGGCTGGACTGCGAGGTCTGGCAGGTCCGGGCGTCGTACGACCAGAAGCCCTATCGCAAGATCATGATGGAGACCTTCGGCGCGACTGTACATCCGAGTCCGTCGGACCTCACGCAGTCGGGCCGGGCGGTGCTCGCCGACCATCCGGACTCCACCGGCAGCCTCGGCATCGCGATCAGCGAGGCGGTCGAGATGGCGGCCGCCGATCCGAACGCGCGATACGCCCTCGGCAGCGTACTCAACCACGTGCTGATGCACCAGACGATCATCGGCGAGGAGGCGCTCAAGCAGTTCGAGCTCGCGGGTGACCAGCCGGACGTGGTCGTCGGCTGCACCGGCGGCGGGTCGAACTTCGGCGGGCTGACGTTCCCGTTCCTGCGCGAGAAGCTGGCCGGCCGGATGGACCCGGTCATCCGCGCGGTCGAGCCGGCCGCCTGTCCCTCGCTGACCCGCGGCCGCTATGCGTACGACTTCGGCGATACGGCCGGGCTGACGCCGCTGCTCAAGATGCACACGCTCGGGCACGAGTTCATCCCGGACCCGATCCACGCCGGCGGGCTCCGCTACCACGGCATGTCGCCGCTGATGTCGCACGTCTACGAGCTCGGCCTGGTCGAGGCGATCGCAGTCGGGCAGCAGGAGTGCTTCGCGGCCGGCGTGCGGTTCGCCCGTGCCGAGGGCATCATCCCGGCGCCCGAGCCGACCCACGCGCTGGCGGCCTGCGTCCAGGAGGCGCTGCGGTGCAATGAGACCGGCGAGGAGAAGGTGATTCTCACGGCGCTGTGCGGGCATGCGCATCTCGATCTGCCGGCGTACGCGGCCTACCTCGCGGGCGACATGGTCGACAACGAACTGACCGACGCAGTCCTAGCGGAGTCGCTGGCCGGCATCCCGTCGACGGCATCCTGAGCGCCCCCGCTGGGAGTGACACTTCTGCAGGCCGAACGCCGTTTCGGCTGCAGAAACGTCACGCTCACGGGTGGGTGGGGCACGGCCGGGCGGTAGGTTGCGCAGCATGCGGGTGTGGCTGCCGTGGGATAGACCGGCGGAGTTCCTCGGCGAGCTGCCGAAGGGCGTCGGGGTCGACGTGTTCGACTCGTACTCGCCCTCGGAGCCGGAATCCGTTGCGGAGGTGGAGTTCTACGTCCCGGACTACATGGCGCGCAATCCGCGGGTCATCGAGGTGATCCGGGACATGCCGTCGCTTCGGGTCGTCCAGACCCAGACCGCGGGGTACGAGAACTTCCTGCCGTACGTGCCCGACGGCGTGACGCTGTGCAACGCGCATGGCGTCCACGACGCCTCGACAACCGAGTTCGCGATGACGCTGATCCTCGCGTCGTACCGCCGGATCCCGTCAGCCGTCCGGGCGCAGGACCGGGGCGAGTGGCTCTCGTACGAGACCTACGACGACTCGCTGGCCGACCGGACCGTGCTGATCGTGGGCTACGGCTCGATCGGCCAGACGCTCGAGCGCCGGCTGACACCGTTCGAGTGCGAGGTGCTTCGGGTGGCCCAGCGGGAGCGCCCGGGCGTGGCAGCGGCCGAGCGGCTGCCCGAACTGCTGCCGCAGGCCGACGTCGTCGTGCTCACGACACCGGCGACTCCGGAGACGACTCGGATGGTCGACGCGGGCTTCCTGGCGCGCATGAAGGACGGGGCGCTGCTGGTCAACGTGTCGCGCGGCGTGGTCGTGGACACCGATGCGCTCGTGGCCGAACTGCAGTCCGGGCGGCTACGGGCCGCACTGGACGTGACCGAGCCGGAGCCGCTGCCCGCCGGACATCCGCTCTGGGGCGCGCCGAACCTGCTGATCACACCGCATCGCGGCGGCGCATCGACCGCGTTCTCGCCCCGGATCGCCGCCCTCGTACGCGACCAACTGACTCGCTACGTTGCGGGCGAGCCGCTGGCCAACGTCGTCGCAGGGCCAGCCCGCTGAGGCTCTCGCTCCGACGAATCTTGAGGGGTTGGGGCTGCTATGGCTACCGGCATCCCTCAAGATTCGTGGGCAGCCATTTAGTCGCCGGCGAGTCGATCCCGGCGCGCATCCTCCATTCGGGCGATGCGCAGGCCTTCTCGACCCGTTCGCGTCAGGAAGTACACGCCGACCGCGAAGCACAGCCAGAGCACGCCGATCCCCGCGAGCAACACGGCGATACCGATCAGGGTCTCCATGGCACGAATCTTGAGGGCTCGGGGTAGCGATGGCAACCCGAATCGCGCAAGATCCGTCCCGTGTCCAGAATCGGCTGGCGGCTCCGACTACAGGGCGAAGCCGAACCCTGAGGAGGGGACCGATGAAGTATATGATCATGATGTTCAGCGGCGTAGGCGACAGCATGGCTGGGCGATCGCCCGAATGGATCAGCGGCCTGCACGCGCTGATGCTGGGTCTCGACGCGGAGCTTCGCGAGTCCGGCGAGCTCGTCGACAGCCGGAAGCTGGCCGATCCCACTCGAGCCAAGACAGTGCGCTTCGTCGACTCGAAGGCCGCTCCGACCGACGGACCGTACGCCGAGATCAAGGAGTCGCTGGCCGGCTACTGGATCATCGACGCCACCGAGGAACGGGCACTCGAGATCGCGGCCAAGTGCGTCGACTACATCGAGTTCCCGATGGAGGTCCGGCCGATCATGGACGAGCAGCCGCCGGACTCCTGATGGCATCGGATCGGCAACGAGTACGGGACCGATGAGCGAGCCGGACGAACCGATCGAAGAGCTGCTGCGTGAGCTCGCGCCTCAGGTCCTCGCCGCCCTCGTACGACAGCACGGCCAGCTCGACGCATGCGAGGACGCGACCCAGGAGGCACTCCTCGCGGCCGTCACGCAATGGCCGACGGACGGCGTGCCGAAGCAGCCAAGGGCCTGGGTCCTCACGGTTGCCCGCCGGTCCCTGATCGACCAGTGGCGAAGCGACAGCGCTCGGCGGCAGCGAGAGGAGCGGGCCGCTGAGGCCGAGCCACCCCGCGGGCCGTCGGATATCGACGAGCAGCCACCGGACCGCGACGACACGCTCGCTCTGCTGTTCATGTGCTGTCATCCGGACCTCTCGCGATCGGCTCAGGTCGCACTGACGCTCCGGGCCGTTGGCGGACTCACCACGAAGGAGATCGCGGCGGCGTACTTCGTGCCCGAGGCCACGATGGCCAAGCGGATCACTCGGGCGAAGCAGGCGATCGTCCAGTCGGGGGCGAGACTCGACCCGCCACCCGCCGACGAGATCGCCGGTCGGCTCGACGTCGTGCTCAGCGTGCTCTATCTGATCTTCAACGAGGGCTACACGGCATCGTCCGGACCCGACCTGCATCGGGTCGACTTGACGTCGGAGGCGATCCGGCTCACCAGGCTGCTGCGTCGGCTCATGCCGTCTGACGGCGAAGTGGCCGGGCTCCTCGCGCTGATGCTGCTCACCGACGCTCGTCGACCGGCGCGCACCGACCCAGACGGTTCGCTGGTGCCGCTGGAGGATCAGGACCGATCGCGTTGGGACGCCGCGGCGATCCACGAGGGACTCGCTCTGCTCAACGACACGCTCGGCCGCTTCCCGGTCGGTCAGTATCAACTGCAGGCCGCGATCGCCGCCGTGCACGACGAGGCCGTCGCGGCGGACGCCACCGATTGGCCCCAGATCCTGGCCCTCTACGACACCCTTGAGCGCGTGGCGCCGAGCCCGATGGTCACACTCAGCCGTGCCGTCGCACTCGCCAACGTTCGCGGGCCGCGCGCCGGACTTGCCCTGCTCGGCACGCTCGACCGGGACGACTCAGCGGTACGGTCGCACCGGCTCGACGCCGTACGCGGCCACCTGCTCGAGCGAGCCGGCGACATGGCACTGGCGCGCGACGCGTACCTGCGGGCGGCTCGGGCTACACAAAGCCTGCCCGAACAGCGCTACCTCCAACTGCGGGCGTCCCGACTCGGCGGCCGCTCTCGACATCCCCTCGATTGAAGATCGAGTAGCGCCCGACCGCCGACGTTTCACGTGCAACCGACGGCCGGGCGCCACTCGATGGGGTTCTACTGCCAGCCGCTGATGTCGAGGATGGTTCCGAAGCCGGTGGCGTTGTGCTGGATGCTGACATAGAAATGCTTGCCAGTGGCGTCGAAGAAGCCGCCGGTCCACTCCGCGTCGAGATCGTTGAGCGTCGCGATCCGCAGGCAGCCGTCGCTCAGCAGGTCGGCGTCGCGGCCGTCCTCGAGGCACGACCACAGGTCGTTGTTGTGCGGCCGCTCGAAGTCGGTCTCACCGTCCTCGTGGACGATCCAGTTGCCGCGACCAGGCTGGTACGCGATGTTGTCGATCATGTTGTACTCCGGCGATCCGACGACCAGGTTCTGCACCTGAGGCACCGCCGTATTCGCATTCGCCTGATCGACCGTGCCGTCGGTGATGCACATCGTCTCCCCGTAGTAGTGCGCCTGCTCTCGGCCAGTGTTGTTGCCGCAGAAGCGCACCGATCCGCCGGCCAGTGCTCCCTCGTCGATCGACAGATCTTCGGGCCGGTAGTAGCCGGTCCCACCGGCGGCACGAGCTGCGGCTCGGACCGATCCGGTCGCCGGGTCCGGTGTGATCGGCGCCCAGGTCCCGTCGCCCTGCTGCATGGCCTGACCGGTGTTGCTGCCCTGACCGACCTTGAGGGCGAAGACCGAACCCGAGGTGAGCGGCGAGTCGGCCAGATTGGTGATCTTGGTGCCGGGCTGGAGCGGATGGGCCGGCATGAACTTGTAGTACGACCCGCCTGGTGCGCCATTGGTCGGCGCCAGCTCGTCGCCGTAATAGCCGACGCCAGACGACAAGAACGCGATGCCCTCGAACGCGAGTGAACCCAGCGCCGGGCGCTGGACGATGTCGTTGGTGCCGGTGACGGCTCCGGTCGTACGGTTGATCGTCGCCCCGGTGATGTCCAGCGGGTTGACCATCTCGTACATGTGACCGTCGCTGGCCTCTTCGCCGAAGATGACCGTGCCCCACGGGGTCACGTGCAGCGGGTCGCACGAGGTGATGCCGGAGACGATGGTCTCGGCCGCCCCGGTCTTCAGGTTGATCCGCTGCACACCAGGTTGCGCGACTCCCTGCTCGTTGCAGCTCAGGATCCACTGCGGATCGTCGACCGGCCACAGCGCGGCCATGTCGAGGTTCGGCGCCGCCACGCCGGAGGTGATGACGTGGGCGTGTAGGCCCTTGGCGATGTCAGCAAGGGCGAGTGGGTCTGTTGCGGGGTCGTCGATGTCCTCGGCCGAGGACTGCGGGATCCCCGATGTGACTCCAAAGAACGGCTTCGCATGGGCTTCGAGCTGCGCCTCGTGGCGCTGACCCGGGTCGGGTCCACCCTGAACCGCCCAAGCCGTAACTCCGCCGGCGACGACGAGGGCGAGCCCCCCGGTCAGCGCCGTGGTCATACGTGTCTTGCGCATTGGCTCCTCCTTTGGATGCCTGTCAGTGCGACGATCCTCAGGAACTACGACCTGCGTAGTAGGTCTGACGTGAACACCGTCCGAACATGAAGCGAACCGTCGACCGGTCCGGACACGTACGATCAGCCGGCGTCGACCTTGAGCGGTATGTCCTCGGCCAGGACCCGGGCCCGACCGTCCTCGCCGATCTGGACGGTGAACTCGTGGCCGGCCGCGATCAGCCCCTCGACCTGCAGCCGTCCGACCAGACTCGGCCGGATCGGCCGCACCTTGAGCCGTCCGGAGGGCACGTCGGCCTCGAGCCCGAGCAACGCCTGCAGGATCGCCATCGCGGAGGCGGCCGACCAGGCTTGGGGCCGACAGGCCGCGGGGTACGGCACCGGTCGCGGCACATCGGCACGCGGATCGCCGCCGTACAGCTCGGGAAGCCGGAAGTCGAAATGCACCGCGGCGGCCAGCAGCCCGTCGATCAGCTCGGCGGCGCGATGACCACGGCCGGCCGCTGCCAGGCCACGGATCACGATCGCGGTGTCGTGCGGCCAGACCGAGCCGCAGTGATAGCTCACCGGGGAGTACGCCGCGTCCTGGTCCGACATGGTCCGCAGGCCGAAGCCGCTGGCCAGCTCCGGCCGGGTCACCAGGCGGACCACGCGCTCGGACTCGCCCGAGCTGAGCAGCCCGGTGCCGAGCAGATGCCCGATGTTGCTGGTCAGCGAGTCGACCGGCTTCTTGTCAGCGTCCAGCGCCAGCGCCGGATAGGGGCCGAGCTCGCGACTGCCGGGCACCCAGAACCGCTCGCGGAACCGCTCGGCGAGCTCACTCGCCCAGGTCCGCCAGCGCCCGGCGTCCGGACGGCCGAAGGCATCGAGCATCGCGGCGCCATGCATCGCCGCTTCGTAGGCATAGCCCTGGACCTCGCACAGCGCCACCGGCGCCTCGGCCTGCCGGCCGTCGGCGAACCGGATGGCCTCGCCGGAGTCCTTCCAGCCCTGGTTGGCCAGGCCCATGCCGCTGTCGTCGATGTACTCGAGGAAGCCGTCACCGTCGGGATCGCCGTGCTCGACCAGCCAGGCCAGGGCCGCCTCGAGATTGGGCAGCAGCTCCTGCACCTGCTCCGGCGGCATGCCCCACCGCCAGGCGTCGTGCAACAGGCAGATCCACAGCGGAGTCGCGTCGACCGAGCCGTAGTAGAGCGGCGGCAGTCCGGCGGGTGACTCGCCCGGCGTCGACTCACGCAGCTCGTGCGGGATCTTGCCGGGCGCCTCGCCGGTCTTGGGATCGACCCGGGTGCCCTGCAACGCGGCGAGCGTCCGCAGGGTCCCGGCCGCGATCTCGGTGCCGAGCGGCAACAGCATCCGCGCAGCCCAGATGCTGTCGCGGCCGAAGAGCGTCAAGTACCACGGCACACCGGCACCGAGGAACACATCGGAGCGGTCGGCCAGCCGCATCCGCAGGCCGGACAGGTCGGCGACCGACTGGTCGACCAACCCCGGCAGTCGATGGTCGCCGGCCGTGACTCGCGGCGTCGGCCAGGTGTATGGGCCGTCGCCTGCCATCGGGGTGGCTCCGACGGTCGCGTGCAGCCTCCACCGCACCAGATGGGCAGCCGGCTGCGCCAGGTTGACGGTCCAGGCCAGCCGGGCGGTGTCGCCGTCTGCCGTCACGGTGGCGCCGTCGTCGGTGACGATCTCGGCGCGCGCTGCCGGACCGGCCCAGCGCACCCGGGCCGGCTCGACCTCGGGTCGCGCGGCCGACTGCTCGGGCTCGAGACCCGCCTTCACCGGTCCGATCCGGGCGAAGTCGGTCGCGAGCAGCACCTCGATCGTGGCGGTAGTCGGGATGCCGATGTACGACGTGAGGACGATCGCCTCGTCGACGATTCCTGCCCGGACCGTACGCACTCGTTCGAGCCGTATCGACGGATCTTGGCCATCGCCCTCAAGCGAGCGCACGAACCCGGTGAACCGGACCTGACCAGCGCCGTCCGGACCACCGGCGACCGAGTCCGGCAGCTCGCCGTCGACTCGGAGCTCGGCTCGGGACAGCACCCGTACGTCGGCGTGCCATACGCCTTGCGCGCCGTTCGGACGCAGTTGACCGTCGCGGTCGCACAGCAGGATCGTGGGCGCCTGGACCGCGGTGACGAGCTCGTGGAGCCATGGCTGTCGGGGCGAGGCCATCGGCTCCTCCTCTCGGCGCGGTCAGCACGGCTGCCGTGCTCAAGGATCCGGCTTGGCGGTGATTTCGGCATGCAATGCACCTTCTCGCACCATGTGCCCGCCAGGTCCCGGACGTTCACATCTTCGCAGGTCATGAGGGCATGCGTCGATTCGGCGATGCGCCGGCGGCCGAGCTAGCCGCGCCGGGCCGTGACGAGCCAGGCTCGCGAGTCGAACCAGACGCCGTCGTCGGACTCGTACGCCTGGAGCTTCTCCTCGAGCCGACGCAACGCGGGATCGACCCGGTCGTCCGGCAAGGCGTCGAGCGACTCCTTCGGCGACGTCAGGGCGAGTACGGAGTCGCGGGCTGCGGCGGCGTCAGCGCCGTAGTAGACCGGCTCGTGCAGGTCGGTGAGCTCGACGTCGGTGAATCCGCCGGCGGTCAGCACGCCGCGCGCGGTGTCGGGGTCGGCCAGTGAGAAGGCGGGAGCCGAGTCCGCCGGTGGTGCACCGGGCGTCAGCGCGTCGCGGATCACCGACTCCCACTCCTGATGCGCGGCGGCCTGCCAGACCAGCTGGACGAACGGCGCACCGGGCCGCAACGAGCGCCCGATGTTGGCGAACGCGGCCACCGGATCGGCGAAGCACATCGTCCCGAACCGGCTGATCGCCACGTCGAACCGCTGCGTCGGCAATGCATGCGACTGCGCGTCGCCGCACTCGAAGCCGATGTTGTCGATCCCCTCCTCGGCACTCAGCTCACGCGCCCGAGCCAGTATCTGCGGGGAGACGTCGATGCCGAGCGCCTCGCCAGTGTGGGCTGCGCGGGCAGCCGCGCGGGTCGTCTGACCGGTGCCACAGCCGACGTCCAGGACCCGATCACCAGAGCCGGTCTCGAGGGCGGACCACAGCCGGGTCTGATAGCGGCGCAGCTCGGCGTCGTAGTCGAACATCTCAGGCCGCACACCGACTCGCCGGACCGTCACGGAGCACGCCGCGTACGGTGTCCAGCCCGACGCCCGGCTCGAACTCCGGCAACCACCAGGTCGCTCCGGCGTCGGCCCACGGCAGTGGATCGACGCCCAGCGGCAGTCCGACCGCGAAGTCGTACGGCGTCGTCGGATCCGGCCGGAGCTCGGTGACGGTGCCGACTGCCTCGGCGAGTTGCTTCGGGTGCGCGAGGTTGGCCGGGACGTACCCATCGAGCCGCGCGGCCCGGCGCATCGGCCTGATCTTGCCGGGGAAGCCGCCGGCCCAGACCGGTACGCCGGGCCGTTGGACCGGGCGCGGCTCGAACCTCACGTCGTCGACGACGTAGTGCTCGCCGCGATGGTGCACCGGCTCGCCGGACCAGGCGGCTGCCAGGATCTCCAGCGACTCGTCGAGCATCCGGCCCCGAGTGCGGTCGTCGAGCTCCTCACCCGTCTTGGACAGCTCGCCACCGAATCGATCGCTGCCGATGCCGACGCCGAGCGTGAGCCGGCCGCCGCTGAGCCGGTCGAGCGTGGCGGTCTCGCGAGCCAGCTTCGCCGGCCGACGGCGCGGGAGCGGCGAGACCATCGGCCCGACGCGTACCCGCTCGGTGCTGCTCGCGATCGCCGCCAGGATGATCCAGGGATCGCCGACATCGCGGATCGGCGGTCGCCAGCAGACCTGGTCCCACACGAACACGCCGTCCCAGCCGGCCTCCTCCGCCTCGGCCGCGAGACGCGCGACCACGACCGGATCGGCCAGGTCGTCGAACAGCGGCAGCCAAAGGGCCGAGCGCAGTCGCGTCATGAGCGGCTCCTTCGCACGAGGTCGTGCCGCCACGCTAGGCGGTCCGCTCCATCGTGAAAAGCGATGCTTTTCGATCATCATCATCGCCAATGACGATGGACGGCTCTAGGCTGGGTCCGTGTCCGACGTCGAGCTTCGCCACCTCACAACGCTGGCCGCCGTCGCCGAGGAGGGCACCTTCGGGCGGGCGGCCGAGCGGCTCGGCTACACCCAGTCGACGGTGAGCCAGCAGGTCGCCGCGCTCGAGCGGGCCGTCGGCGGGGCCGTGTTCGACCGGCCGGGCGGCCCGAGGCCGGTACGGATCACGCCACTCGGTGAGGTCGTGCTGGACCACGGTCGCGAGTTGCTTGGCCGGGCCCGAGCGCTGTCCGATGCCGTCGACCGCTTCCGGGCCGGCGAGGGTCGGGTCGACATCGGCACCTTCCAGAGCATGTCAAACACGATCCTGCCGTTGGTCGTACGCCGGCTGCGCGACGAGCATCCGGGTTGCGACATCAGGCTGTACGAGGAGGAGCCCGACCAGCCGCAGATCGGCGACCTCGACCTGCTGTTCTACGACGGCATCCTCGACGGTGAGCTGGACCATCTCAAGCTGCTCGACGACCCATACTTGCTGGTGGCGCCTCGCGGCGACTTCGCCGACGGCCCGGTCCAACCGAAGGATCTCGACGGCGTGTCCACGGTCGCCTGGCCGCCGATCTGCGATCAGCCCCGGATAGAGCAGGCACTCGCGCGCGGCGGCGCCCGTCTCAATGTCGTGTTCCGCACCGCCGGCAACGAGACGATCGTCGCCATGATCCGAGCCGGCATGGGCGTCGCCGTGCTGCCCTGGCTCGCGATTCACGGGTCCGACATCGGTGCGGACGACCGACTCCGGGTCCACGAGCTGCGACCGTCGATAGCGCCGCGGGAGATCCATGTGCATTGGCCGGCCGGCCGTACGCACTCTCCGCTCGCGGCCCGGGCCCTCGAGATCGCCGTCGAGGTCGCGGACGAGCTGACGGTGAAGCAGCGACAGCCCTAGGCGCGCCGGATCTCCAGCATGTAGCAGCCGTAGACGATGTTGCGCGAGTGGAGGAAGGCGATGTCCGGATCAGTGAGCAGCTCGCGAGCAGCGGCGTCGCGATCGTCTCCGGGCTCAAGCTGGGTGCCACCGAGGATGTGTCCGTCCGAGTCGTACGCCCGCAGCGTCTGCGGCCGGTCGATCCAGCCGAGCGGGTAGCCACCGTCGTCGGTGTATCCGTCGCAGTCCTCGGCATGCAGGAAGACCGGCCCTACCTCGTCGTACGGACCGGGGCCGGTGGCACCGACCGTGGCCCGCACCGGCGCGTACGAGACCAGCACGATCTCCTCGCCAGGCTTGGAGTCCCGAAGGCAGCAGCGCAACGGCGCACCGCCCTCGTTGTCGATGCGCGGCTCCCACGCATGCCCATGGTCGTCGTGTCCCTGTTCGCGCAGCCGACGCACCGTCTCGGGCGGAATCGGCCGGATCTCCAGCGGGCTCGTCGTCGATGTCATGCCACCATCGTCGCGCCATCGACGACCGAACTCTGGCGGGAATCGGACGTCGCGGTTCGGCGGTCCGCCTCAGGTGTCGTACGCCGCGTCCCAACGCCCGTCGGCCTTGGCAGCCTCGACCTGGCGGAGCCCGGCCGGCCGCATCCGACCCGCCTCGATGAGCGCCGTGACGCGGTCGCGGTTGCTCCGGGACCAGTTGCCCTTCGGCCGCCGCGGCGTGAATCGCTGCAGCCACGAACCCTCGTCGTACGACCGCGCCTGGCCGTCGATCCAGCCGAAGCACAACGCGACCTGGACCGCTTCGTCGTAGGCCGGACCGCGATAGTCACTGCCCTTCTTGGTCAGCCGCAGCCAGACTCCGGACGACGACTCGTGCTCCGCGTCGAGCCAGGCTTCCCAGGCGGCGGCCGTTGGTACACCGATGATCGGCCGGCCGTCGGAGCCCTCGCCGTGGATCACGTACTCAGGACTCGACATCGCGACCCGCCATCGGTTGGTCCTTGGACTCGATGCCCCACGCGATGATCCGCTCCGGATGGATCCGAATGATCTCGCGGCTGTAGTAGGGATACGGCGGCTGCTGGTCGGTCAATGCCTCGGCTCGCCCCCGGATCTCGATGCCGCGGACCCACCACGGCCGCCGGCTCACCAGGTCGTCGACCACGACCGCGACGGCCGGATTCTCGATGACGTTGCGGAACTTCCGGGACTTGCCGAGCCGTCGGCCGCGGATGTCGATCGTCCCGGCCTCGTCGTTGACGAAGAACCCCACTGGGTTGTTCTGCGGCCGCCCGTCGGCGTCGACCGTCGCCAGCCGGGCCAGAGACTGGGAGCCGAGATACTCCCGCTCGGCCTCGGTGAAGAGCATGCCTCGACTCTACGGCGCGTCGGTCGCGGCCGGGATCGACGAGCGGAAGCTCCGCAGCCGCAGGCTGTTGCCCACCACGAACACCGACGAGAAGGCCATCGCGGCGCCGGCCAGCAGCGGATTGAGCAGGCCCGCGGCCGCGAGCGGCAGGGCGGCGACGTTGTACGCGAACGCCCAGAACAGATTGCCCTTGATCGTCGTGAGGGTACGGCGGGAGAGCCGGATCGCGTCGGCTGCGACCCGCAGATCGCCACGCACCAGGGTCAGGTCGGACGCCTCGATCGCCACGTCGGTGCCGGTGCCCATCGCGAGTCCGAGGTCGGCCTGGGCGAGCGCCGCGGCGTCGTTGACTCCGTCGCCGACCATCGCCACGGTCCGACCCTCCGACTGCAGCCGCTTGACGGTGTCGACCTTGTCGGCCGGCAGCACATCGGCGATGACGTCGGCGGCGTCGATACCGACCTGCGCGGCGACCGAACGAGCGACGGTCTCGTTGTCGCCGGTGAGCAGGACCGGACGCAGGCCGAGCCCGCGCAGCTGCTCGATCGCCTCGGCCGACGTGGGCTTGACGGCGTCGGCGACGACCACGATGCCGCGGGCGTTGCCGTCCCAGCCGACCGCAATGGGAGTACGGCCCGCTGCCTGCGCATCCGCCAGGGCGCTGGTGAGCTCGGACGGCAGGTGCTGCGACCACTCCTCGAGCAGCCGCGGCCGCCCGGCGAGTACGGCGTGGCTGCGCGGCGAGCTGTCGTCGCCCACATCGACCGTGCCTTGGACACCGAGGCCCTCGACGTTGGAGAAGCCCTCGACCGGCGGCAGCTCGCCGTACCGCTCCCGGGCCTCGGTGGCGATCGCCTGCGCGATCGGGTGCTCGGACGCGTTCTCGACAGTGCCGGCGAGCCGGAGCACCTCGTCCGCGTCCTCACCGTCCGCTGGGATCACGTCGATCAGGGTCATCTGGCCGGTGGTGACCGTTCCGGTCTTGTCGAGTACGACAGTGTCGACCCGCCGGGTGGACTCCAGCACCTCGGGACCCTTGATGAGGATGCCCATCTGGGCACCGCGACCGGTCCCGACCATCAGCGCGGTCGGCGTCGCCAGACCGAGGGCGCAGGGGCAGGCGATGATCAGCACGGCGACGGCGGCCGTGAACGCGGCAGTCGCCTCGGCGCCGTTGCCGAGCCAGAAGCCCAGCGTGCCGACGGCGAGCGCGATCACGATCGGAACGAACACGCCGGAGATCCGGTCGGCCAGGCGCTGCACCTCGGCCTTCCCGTTCTGGGCGTCCTCGACCAGGCGCGCCATCTGCGCCAGCTGGGTGTCGGATCCGATCCGCACCGCGCGTACGACCAAGCGCCCGCCCGCGTTCACGGTGGCTCCGACGACCGAGTCGCCGACACCCACCTCGACGGGTACGGACTCCCCGGTCAGCATCGACGCGTCGATCGCCGACGTACCTTGCTCGATCACACCGTCCGTGGCGATCTTCTCGCCCGGGCGTACGACGAATCGATCGCCGACCGTCAGCCGCTCGACCGGGATCCGCTCCTCGACCGGGCCGTCGGCACCGGTCCGGAGCACGGCTACGTCCTTGGCGCCGAGCTCCAGCAGGGCTCGCAGGGCAGCACCGGCCCGACGCTTGGAACGAGCCTCGAAGTAGCGACCGGCCAGGATGAAGGTCGTCACCCCGGCGGCCGTCTCGAGATAGATGTTGGCGGTGCCGTCGGTGCGATCGATGGTGAGCTCGAACGGGTGGGTCATGCCGGGCATGCCGGCGTTGCCCCAGAACAGGGCGTAGATCGACCAGCCGAAGGCGGCCAGCGTCCCAAGGGAGATCAGCGTGTCCATCGTGGACGTGCCGTGCCGCAGGTTGAGCGCGGCCGCCCGGTGGAACGGCCAGCCGCCCCAGACCACGACCGGCGCGGCCAGCGTGAGCGATAGCCACTGCCAGTTGGTGAACTGCAGCGCCGGGATCATCGCCATCGCGATCACTGGCACGGTCAGGACGAGCGATCCGATCAATCGCACCCACAACGAGTGGGTCGGATCGTCGGCCGCGAGGTCCTCTGCAGGCTCAGTCGGCGAGGCCGGCAGCGCGGCACCGTAGCCGGCCTGCTCGACCGTGGTCAGGAGTACGTCCGGATCGAGCTGCGCCGGGAAGGTGACCTTGGCCTTCTCGGTCGCGTAGTTGACCGTCGCCGTGACGCCATCCAGCTTGTTGAGCTTGCGCTCGATGCGGTTCGCGCAGGAGGCGCAGGTCATCCCGCTGATCTGCAGCTCGAGATCGGAATTGGAACTCACCGGCTCCTCCTCTTCGGTCGATCCGGTCGGTCTAGTGGGCGTCCAGCGTGAAGGCGGCGGTGCGGACCACGCCTTGATGCTTAAAGTCCAGGTAGAGGTGGTAGGTCCCCGCACTCGGCACCGCGGCGAAGAACGTCACGTCCGGCCCGGGCTCGGTGCTGCCGTCGCCGGGTGTGCCCGCCGGGTGCACGTGCAGGTAGGCCAGGTCGCCGGACCGCAGCGCCACCAGGTGGCCATAGGCACCGAGGTAGGGCTGGAGATCGGTGACCGGCTCGCCGTCCCGCGACACGCTCAGCGTGAGCCGGCTGTCGGTGCCGGCCTCGAGATCGCCGGTCAGTTTGACCGTGTAGCCGCCGACCACCGAGGTTCGCGACTCCCCCGACGGCGGCGCCGGCTGGTAGTCGCCCGCGACTGCGAGGTCGGTGCCCAGCGTCAGCGGGCCGGCCCCGGTCGGCTTGAAGTCGGCGTAGACCCGCCACTGCCCGGCGGTCAGGTCGAGCCGGGTCGACCAGGTGCCGTCGGCGGCCAGCTCCGGATGTACGTGCTGGAGCCCGGCGAAATCTCGGCGTACGGCGATCAGGTGCAACTGCTTCTCGTGCTCGACGTCGTAGTCAGTCACCGGACCATCGGGACCGAGGATGCTGAAGGTCACCGGCACGGACCGCCCCGGACGCACCGACGGGTCGGCGAGGCGCAGCGTGTAGCCGGCCTGCGAAACCATCAGCCCTCCCGGGATCTCCTGGTCGGTAGATGTGGATGCCTCGTGCGTGTCGCCGTGCTCGTAGGAGCCCTCGGCCATGTCGTCGTGCGCTGCGCCGTCTTCGGTGTCGTGTTCGGTGTCAGCCGTCGCCGACTCGGCCACCGGGTCGAGCAGGCTGCCGATCCCGATCGCGGCGCCGAACACGACGGCGAGCGCGACCAGGAAGCCAGCGATCTTCACGGGAGCATTCATGCGAGCTGGTAACCCGCTGTCTCGACCGCGGCCTTGACCTCGCCGTCAGCAACTGGCTCACTGCTGGCGATCGTGAGTGCCCCGGACTCCAAGACGACCTCGACCTGCTCGACACCGGGGATCTCCTGGACCTCTTCGGTGACGGAGGCGACGCAGTGCTCACACGTCATGCCCGTGACGGTGTAGCTGCTGGAGTGACTCACGGTGGGTTCTCTCCTTGTCGTTTGGGTGCTCAGGAGCGGACCAGGCGCGCGATCGCGTCGGATGCTTCCTTGAGCTTGATCTCGGCCTCCGGGCCGCCGGCGCGAGCCGCGTCGACGACGCAATGGCCCATGTGCTCGTCGAGCAGCGCGAGCGCCACCGACTGCAGGGCCTTCGTCATCGCGGAGACCTGGGTGAGGATGTCGATGCAGTACTGCTCTTCCTCGACCATGCGCTGCAGACCGCGGGCCTGACCCTCGATGCGGCGCAGCCGCTTGAGGTACTCGTCCTTGGTCTTGTTGTGGATATAGCTCGGGTTGGTGCCGGTCGAGGCCTCTGACCGGTCGAGGGTCTTCGGTGTCGTCTGAGCCATCGCCTTCTCTTTCGCGGTGTCGGTAACTGACACTTCAGCGTACCCCCCTCCGGTATCATTCAGCGTCTGGTGCTTCACGGCTCGTACTATACCCCCCTAGGGTAATGATGCAAGTGCACCTCTCCATGCCGCGACAGCTCCCGCCGAAGTTCGCACCCGATCAGGTGCGCGCGCACCACAGCAGGTGCGCAGTCCCGCGACTCCACGCCCGCCCTTCGCCCACGGTCGCCCGACCGTCCACTCAGGCCTGCCTCAGGCGCGGCCGGTACGCTCGCTGGGTACGCCCAGGGACCCGCGGAGGATGAGGCGTGGCCAGCAAGCAGTCCAAGGCCAGCAAGCAGTCGAAGGCGCAGGAACGCCAAGCGCGGCTGCGCGAGCTGCAAAAAGAGCAAAAGAGTGCCGAGCGCCGGCGCAACTTCCTGATCTTCGGCGCCACGGCGGTCGTGGCGTTGCTGATCATCGGCGGCACCGCCTACGGCATCATGCAGCAGAACGACAGCTCGGGTTCGAGCGGCAGCAGCCGCCTGGCGCCGGCCGACGTCGGTATCAAGGGTGTCGAGCACGCCAAGATCACCGACCAGACGCACACCGAGGACAACGTTAACTACCCGGAGAACCCGCCGATCGGCGGTCCGCACAACCCGGTGTGGCAGAACTGCGGCTTCTACAGCCAGCCGGTCCAGGACGAGAACGCCGTCCACTCGCTCGAGCACGGTGCGGTCTGGATCACGTACTCGCCCGACCTGCCCGACGACCAGGTCCAGACGCTGCGCAGCCTGACCGCCTCCGGCAAGTACCTCCTCGTGACGCCCCGCGAAGACCTCCCGAGTCCGGTCGTGGCGAGCGCCTGGGGCTATCAGCTGAAGCTCGACAACGCCAACGACCCGCGGCTGGAGCAGTTCCTCAGCAAGTACATCCAGGGCCCGCAGACCCTGGAGCCGGGCGCGCCCTGTACCGGTGGAACGGGAGACCCTGAGTTCGGTGGGTGAGCAGAACCGTCAGCCCTTCTACATTGCCGCGGCGATCCTGGCGGTCGCCCTTGCCGCCGCCATCGGCCTCGTCGTCGGCTACCAGTTGAAGGACGACAACAGCAGTAGCAGTGCCGTCGTGCCGGCCGACGACTCGGTCGACGCCGGATTCGCCCGCGACATGCAGGTCCACCACGCCCAGGCGGTCGAGATGGCCTTCATCGTGCGCGACAACACCGACGACCCAGCCGTACGCACCATGGCCTACGACATCGCGCGGACGCAGGAACAGCAGATGGGCCAGATGTACGGCTGGCTGTCCATGTGGGGGCTCGGGCAGTACTCCCAGAACCCGCCGATGGCCTGGATGCACGAGGACCTGAACGGCCACCACGACATGGCGGGCATGGACATGGGCGACGGCGGCGACAGTGCCCCGACCAGCACGGCCCTGATGCCGGGCATGGCGACGTCGGCGCAGATGGACCAGTTGCGCGCGACCCACGGCCCGGCGGCCGAGGTGCTCTTCTTGCAGATGATGATCCGCCATCACCTGGGCGGCATCGAGATGGCGGAGTATGCCGCCCAGCATGCCGAGGTCGACCAGGTGCGCCAGCTCGCCGAGACCATGGCGGTCACACAGCAGGCCGAGGTCAAGGCGATGAACGACATGCTCGTCGAGCGTGGCGCCCAGCAGATCCACTCGATCGACGGCTAGATAGCATCGCCGTATGGCGATATTAGCGACGTCGACGGCAAGCCAGACCGTCGAGACCGAGGCCCTCGACTCGGCGGCGGCACTGTTCCGGGCCCTCGGCGACCCGTCCCGGCTGGCGATCCTGCAGCACCTCGCGCTCGGCGAGCATCGGGTCGTCGACCTGACCGAGCACCTCGGTCTGGCCCAGTCGACGGTGTCGAAGCATCTCGCATGCCTGCGCGACTGCGGCCTGGTCACCTCGCGGCCACAGGGCCGGGCTTCGATGTTCCGGCTCACTCAGACCGACGCGGCGATGGAGCTGCTCGCGGCCGCCGAGCGACTGCTGGCGCTCACCGGTGACGCCGTACGGCTCTGCCCGACCTACGCCGACAGCACCCCGACGGAAGAGGGCGCACCCTGATGGGTGCCGGCCACAGTCACGGTCCACCGGCGGGCCATGCCGGATCCCGCTACCGGCGACGCCTGTCGATCGCCTGGGCGCTGACGCTGGCGTTCTTCGGCGTCGAGCTGACCACGGGCATCTGGTCCGGCTCACTGGCGCTGATCTCCGACGCCGGGCACATGGCGGCCGACGTGATCGCCCTGTCGGCCGCGCTGTTCGCCTTCCGGTACGCGATCCGGGGCGACACGACGGGCACCCGTACGTTCGGCAACTACCGAGCCGAGATCTTCGCCTCCGGACTCACCGTGCTCATCATGCTCGGCATCGGGATCTACACCGTCATCGCGGCCTTCGAGCGGATCGGCGGCGACACCCATGTCGCATCCACGCCGATGCTCGTCGTCGGCGCGATCGGCCTGGTCGTGAACGCGATCGCGATCGGGCTGCTGCGCGGCGGAGCCAACGAGAGCCTCAACGTCAAGGGCGCCTACCTCGAGGTCGTAGCCGACGCGGCCGGCTCGGTCGGCGTCATGGTCGCGGCGATCCTGATCGCCTGGACCGGCGACCCGATCTGGGACACGCTCGTCGCGCTCGGCATCGCCGGTTTCGTGATCGTGCGTGCCGTGATCCTTGGCCGCCAGGTCCTCGCCGTGCTCGGTCAGCACGCACCGCCCGGCATGAACGCCCACGAGGTCGCCGCGCAGCTCCGGGCGCTCGACGGCGTACGCGATGTGCATGACCTGCATCTGTGGACCCTGACGTCAGGGATGCCGGTGGCGACGGCGCATCTGGTGACCTACGACCGGGTCGACACGCATGCCGTACTCGACGCCGCGACCGATCTGCTTCGCGACCGCTACGCCCTCGAACACGCCACCCTGCAGGTCGAGTCGGCCGACCACACCGGCTGCGAGGACGTCAGCTGGTGATCGCGTTCGCTATTCGCCTGGCGGCGTGAACGGCCGGGCATTGGGGCGGCCCTGACCACCGTCGACCGGGACGTTGGCGCCGGTGATCCAGGAGGCCCGGTCGGACAGCAGGTACGCCACAGCGTCAGCGACCTCCTCGGGCCGACCGAGCCGGCCGTACGGCAGCTCCCGTGACCGCCAGTCCTCGAACAGCTCCGGATTCGCCTCGGCGAACTTCTCATGGCCGCCGCCCTCGAACCAGATCGAGCCGGGGCTGACGGCGTTGACCCGGATGTCGAGTGGCGCCAGCTCCAGCGCGAGCACAGACGCGAGATGGATCTCGGCAGCCTTGGCCGCGGCGTAGGACGACCGGGTGCCCGGACGCATCCCGGTGATCGACGCGATCAGGACCACCGCGCCACTGCCGGCCGCCCGGAGGTACGGCATCGCGGCGTCGAGCAGCACGGTGGCGTGGCCGACGTTGAGGGCGTACGTCGCGGTGAACGACTCGGGATCGCGATCGAGCAGGTTCCCGCCGCCGAGGGTGCCTCCGGCGTTGGCGACGACTCGGTCGAGTCCCCCGAGCTGATCGGCGATCCGGTCCACCGCCTCGCGCAACGCGGTTGAGTCGGTGACATCGGCGGACGCCGTCGCCACTGCCCGTCCGTGCCGACCGACCTGCTTGGCCGCGGCGACCAACCCCTTCTCGCCGCGAGCGATCAGGCCGACCGCGGCGCCCTCGCTCGCCAGTGCGTCCGCGATCGCGAGGCCGATCCCGCGGCTCCCCCCGGTGATCACCGCGCGGGCGCCGTCGAGGTGCAGGTCCATGTCGTCACACCCTTTCTCGCACGCAGCTTGGCATATCGACGCCGACCGACCGTACGGGAAGCCTGCCGATGGGTACGACGTTGGCACCGACGAGAGGAGACCTTCATGGCATCGCTCGACGATCGGCTGTTGGAGCTGCTGCGTACCAGCCGGATCGGCCGGGTCGCGACCATCAAGCGCGACGGACGGCCGCAGTTGTCCAACGTCATCTACGCCTGGGACGACGACACGAATACGGTCCGGGTCTCGGTGACCGACGACCGCGCGAAGACGCACAACCTGCGACGCGATCCACGGATCAGCTTCCACGTCGAGGGCAAGGGCGGATGGACGTACGCCGTCGCCGAAGGCAATGCCGAGCTCAGTCCGGTCGCGGCCGAGCCCGACGACGCGACGGTCGACGAGCTGGTCGACATCTACCGGACGCTCTCCGGTGAGCATCCGGACTGGGACGAGTTCCGGACCGCGATGGTCCAGGATCGTCGGCTGGTGCTACGGCTGCCGGTCGAGCGGATCTACGGCCTGGTCCGCTGATCCCAGGGCCGCATCGGCCACCCACCCGGCGGTGACGAACCCGTCGCGGATCAGCGCCTGCGTCGCCGGATCGGCCAGCGCGCGAACCGCGGCCTCCGGGTCGTCCCACGGCACCAGGGCCGCGAGCGCCGGCATGACACCCAGCCGGGCGAAGAGCTCACGCTGGGTCCCCAGCCGCAGCGGCAAGCCGTCGGCCGCGAGCACATCCCAGTGCGAGACGTAGACCCCATACGTCGTTGGTGTCTCGCCGATCTCGGGACGCAGCGGATGGTCATCGCATCGCAGGTCGATCCGGTCGTAGTTGGGCTCGGTCGCATCGATCGCCGTGCACTGCTCGCCGGTGAGCCACAAGCCGACGACCGACGTCGTCTCGTCGGCGGCGTACGGACCGGCCGGGACATAGCCACGGCGACTGACGTACGCCGAATGACCGACCGCGAGGCCGCTCACCTCGGCCCGCACCATGCCGACCGCGCCGGTCACACCGGCCCGATGCAGCTTGTAAGCCAGCACCGAAGGCGACGCATTGGCGCCGACCGCGAGAACCATCGTCCGGTGGTCGAGCCGGTCGAGTTCGCGTCCGGGCCAGAAACGATCGCCGTCGAGGACACCGCTGCCCGGCGCCGGCGTACCCGGATAGTCCAGGGCCACGACGGCACGGGGCGTGAGACGGACGTACTCAGGCTCTGACATTCTCCCGGCACGCTAGCGCGAGACGCGCGAGACACTGCCATCTCCTGGCACGCTTGGCGCATGGCGTCACTCGCGCGTCGTTACGACATCGTCTTGCTCGGAGCTACCGGGTTCACCGGTGCCCTCACGGCCGAATACCTCGCCCGGCACATCCCGCCCGAGGTGCGATGGGCGGTCGCCGGCCGCGACATCGGACGACTAGAGCGGCTCGCGAGTCAGCTGGCCTTCCTGATCCCGGATCGCGGCCGGCCCGGCATCGTCAAGGCCGACGTCGAGGATCCGCTGTCCCTGCAGGCGATGGCGAGCTCGACCCGGCTCGTCGCGTCGACGGTCGGTCCGTTCATGGAGTACGGCGAGCCGGTTGTCGCCGCCTGTGTCGACGCCGGCACCGACTACATCGACATCACCGGCGAGCCGGAGTTCGTCGACCGGATCTGGCTCGGCTACCACGAGCGGGCCCGGCAGTCAGGCGTCCGGCTGGTCCACTGCTGCGGCTACGACTCGATCCCGGCCGATCTCGGCGTCTGGTACACGCTGCGCCAGCTGCCGTCAGACGCGCCGCTCACGATTCGCGGGTACGCCCGGGTCCATGCCAGGGCATCGGCCGGCACGTACCACTCGGCAGTGCGAGCGTTCGGCCGTGTCCGGCAGTCGTCGTCGATCGCCAGACGCCGGCGGAGTCTGGAGGATCCGCCGACCTCCGGCCGCAAGGTAGGAGGCGCCGGTCGGCAGGTGCATCGAGAGCCGAGCACCGGCCGATGGGCGGTACCGCTGCCGATCATCGATCCGCTCGTCGTGCTGCGCTCGGCGCGGGCGCTCGACCGTTACGGGCCGGCGTTTCGCTATGGGCAGTACGGCGTCGTCGGCGGCATGCCGAAGGCGATCGGCGTCGTGGGCGGTTTCGGCGGACTGCTGCTGGCGGCGCAGCTCCCGCCGGCTCGAGACGCGCTCCTTCGGCTCAAGAGCGCCGGCGACGGACCCGATGCCGAGCAGCGATCCGAGTCGTGGTTCCGGATCCGATTCGTGTCCACCGTGGACGACGGCGACGACGAGCCGGTCGTCACCGAGGTCTCCGGCGGCGATCCCGGCTACGACGAGACGTCCAAGATGCTTGGCGAATCGGCACTGTGCATGGTCGGCGACGACCTCCCCGATGTGGCGGGTCAGCTGACGACCGCGCAGGCGATGGGCGACGCCATGATCGACCGGCTCCAGGCCGCCGGGCTGTCCTTCCGGGTGGTCGATTGAGCCCGCTCGGTCGATGCCGGTTGCCGTAACGTAAGGGCGTGGGCAGCGAGGGGTTCGGGCGGCGTACCTTCCTCACCGCGGGCGCCGCGGCCGCCGTCGGCGCCGGTGCCCTGCTGCTCGAGGGATGCGACGACGACGATGGCAGCCGCGCCGACGCGAGTGGCACCAGCGCCGAGACCGTCGCGGGTGACGACTGGGAGCAGGTCCGCAGCAGCTTCGCCCTCGATCCCAAGCTCGCACAGTTCGCCGCGTTCGTACTCGCCGGGCATCCGGCGCCGGTCCGCGAGGCGACCGCACGCTGGCGTGAGCGGCTCGACACCGATCCGGACGCGGTCATCCACGAGGCCGGCCAGCACGACGACGAGGTGCGCGCCGCGGCCGCCGGCTACCTCGGAGTGCAAGCCGACGAGATCGTGCTCACCGACAGCACGACGATGGGGCTCGGTCTGACCTACCACGGCCTGCGGCTGCAGCCCGGCGACCACATCCTGACGTCGACGCACGACTTCTACTCCACACACGAGAGCCTGCGACTCGCCGCTGCGCAGTCCGGCGCCCGGGTCGAGAAGATCGCGCTCTACGACGATCCACCGGCCGCCGGCGCCGACCAGATCGTGAGCCGGGTACGCGACGCGATTCGACCGGAGACCCGGCTCGTGGCGCTGACCTGGGTGCACTCGAGCACGGGCGTGAAGCTGCCGGTACGAGCGATCGCCGATGTCGTGGCCGAGGCCAACGCCGGTCGCGATCCCGACGAGCGGATCGTGTTCAGCCTGGATGCAGTGCACGGCTTCGGCGCCCAGGCGGCCGGACCGAACGACCTGGGTGTTGACGTGTTCATCTCGGGCACGCACAAGTGGCTGTTCGGTCCGCGCGGCACCGGACTGGTGTGGCTGCGGCCCGATGCCGGACGCACGGTGACGCCGATCATCCCGGCCTTCGACGCGACGAGCATCGGCAACTGGATGTTCGACCAGCACAGGACCGGGCCGTACAGCCAGCAACTCACACCCGGTGGCTATAAGGCATTCGAGCATCGGTGGGCGGCCGCCGACGCCTTCGCGTTCCATCGCGAGATCGGCCGTGATCGGATCGCGGCCCGCACGACCGAGCTCGCCACCCAGCTCAAGGACGGCCTGGCCGAGCAGTCCAACGTCCGGCTCGTCACGCCGCGAGATCCCGAGCTCTCGGGCGGCGTCGTCTGCTGCCAGATCGCCGGCACCGACCCGGCCGAGGCGGTCCTGGCCCTGCGCCAGCAGCACGACATCGTCGCCAGCGTCACGCCGTATCGCGAGTCGTACCTGCGGTTCGGCCCGAGCATCGCGACGTCATCCGACCAGGTCGACGACCTCGTCCAGGCGGTGGCGTCGCTCTAGGTCGTTCCCCAGGCGCCGATCAGTGCCGGTGGTGCGAAGACGGTCCGGTCCCCTGCCAGCTCGTCGCGAACCCGAGCCTCGAGGGTGTCGATGTCGACCTCGGCGGCAGTCGCGATGCCGTGGGCCTCGAGGGCGGGGAGCAGGGACCGGATCACACCGGCGGCCATGGCGGGACCGATCGGAGAGCCCGGTGGCAGGTACGTCTGGAGTCCGACCGAGCCGACGTCACTCAGTCCGGCTTCGGACAGAATCACCGCCAGCCGTACTCCGAGCTCCGGATCATGGCCCGATCCGGTGAAGCCGTCGAGCACCCAGCCGCGAACCTGTTCGACCAGCGGCAACGGCGGGATCGATCGCACCGCGGCCATGTCGTACTCCATGAAGGCGACGACGCCGTCCGGCCGAACCAGGTCGGCGACGGCGCGGACCGTGACGACCGGATCGTCGACGTAGAGCAGGATCAGACGACCGATCACGACGTCGAATACCTCGTCCGACCGCCAGCCCTGGAGTTCGCCGGAGCGGAACTCGATGTTGGTCAGCCCGCGCTCGCCCGCGCGTTCACGCGCCCGCGCCAGCGCGACTTCGGAGCGGTCCAGGCCGACGACGGAGCCCTCCGGTCCGACCAGGTCGGCGGCGAGGAAGGCCACGTCGCCGACACCGGTGCCGACGTCGAGCACCCGCATCCCGGGACCGAGCCCGGCCCGCTCGAGGATGACTCGCGAGTGCGGCGCAAGCGCCGCCGCCTGTTGCTCGAGTCGGGCGATCTCCGCTCGGGCGTGGCCGAGGACGTACTCAGGGGTCGGTGTGCCGGTGGGGGTGGTGGCCATGGCGCTGCGCTCCGTGTTCGCTTGTGAAAGGAGGAGCGCGCCGAGGTCCCGGTGATGCAATCCAGCGCCTCGCGGGACAACTCATCGACCGGACCTGTGGCATCTGTCCGTATTTATACTTACGCTTGGTACATGGACTGGAGGTTCACCCGACGGGGGGGACCCGAGCGGCTCGATGTCGAGACGCTGCTCGCCAGGGCGCGGGCGCAGACCTCGTCGAGTGCCGTCCCGATGGCGGGCCAGTCCCCGATCGGCGGCGTCGGCTTTCGCATGATGGTCGACCACGTCTACTTCATCTCCGGTCGCGGCGTCTTCGTGACCGGTCAGATCTCGATCGGCCAGGTGCGAGTCAGCGACCCGATCGCGATCATGCACAAGGGTCGCCACCGGTTCACCACGGTCGTCGACGCGATCGAGCGCCGCAGCGAGCCGCTCGAGCTGGCCTCGGCGGGCGAGAGCGTCGGGCTGCTGCTCGCCGAGATCAATCGCCGCGAGATCTTCGCCGGTGACATCCTGACGCCGCCCAACTGACCCGCCTATACCGGCGCACTCGCCCACTGCGCGACCGAGCCCTCGTGGAGCTCGGCGTACACCTGATCCCGCAGCCGGTTCGCCTCGGCATCGGTCAGGGTCCGGTCGAGCGGCCGCAGCACCAGTCGGACCAGGACGTTGCGCTCACCCGGCGCGATGCCGAGTCGCTCGCGAGCAGGCGGCGGCAGTGCGTCGTACGCCGTCTCGCTCCGGATCGCGACCGACTCCGCCACGTCCGCGTCGGCGCCGAGCGCCTGGCGTACCCGGTCGCCGAGCACCTCCTCGTCGATCACGGTGTCCGGACCGACCACGATCGACAGGTCCCGCCGTACCGCCGGCAGCTGCGACACCGGGTGATAGGGCGCGAGATCCAGCATCTGCTCGGCCACGCGCGGGTCGGTCGACTGCAGCAGCCGGATGTCGGGGACGCCCTTGCGGAGCAGCAGCAGGCGGTCGAGACCAAGGCCCATCGCGAGGCCGGTCCACGGCGGCGAGTTGAGACCGGCGCCGGTCAGCACGGCCCGAGCCGCCAGGCCGCACTCGCCGATCTCGATCCACTGACCGTCCCAGTCCACGTCGATCTGATGACCGCGCGTCGTGTACGGGTGGTCGGCCGGCACGGCTCGCCAGCGCCGGCCCGGGAGTACGGCGGCGACGACCCGGTCGATCATGTCCATCAGGTCGTCGAGGTCGAGCCGGCCGTGCTGGATCCGCCACAGATCGATCTGGTGCGGCTCGCCGGTGTGCTGCCAGTCGATGGTGTCGCGGCGATAGCAGATGCCGGGGCACACCAGCAGGACGTCCGACGGAGCCGCGCCGTCGATCGCCTCGGCGGCGAGCTGCCGCAGTGCGCCCGGGATCATCGCCGAGGTGTGGCTGCGCAGCACATGGGTCGGGTCGACGTAGCGGGTGTACCTCGCGTCCCGCGTGACGGCATCCGGCGCGTAACCGAGGTGGTCGTAGTTGTCGTGGAGCGTGACGATCGGGTCGCGGCGTACCGTGCGGCTGGCCGATCGCCAGGCCGTGGGCAGCGCCTCGGTCAATCGGTCCACGATGAGTTGGATGGCATGGGCGCCCTGACCGGGGTCGGTCAGGTCGCGCGTGGTGAGTGCCCGCTGGAGGTCGGACGCGGACAGCAGGATCGATGACATGGGGTTCTCCACTGATGATCGAGCGGCGAATCGGGCGGTGGGCGCACCCCACCCGGCTCGCGTGGCTCAGAGGAGAACGGCGTCAGCGAACGCAGCGGCTCACCCCGGCGGCACGGCGGTGCCGGGCGGGGCGACGAAATCGGCGTGTTGCGCTGGCCATGACTCAAGGGTACGGCGATCCGCTGTCGGGCGCTGCGGATAATTCGCCGGACTGCGAGGGGTGGCCGAGCCGATAATCGTCAGGCGACTCCCCAAGACTCGGAGGCATCAGCATGCAGATCCGGACGGCCACGGGCGAGGACTGGCCGGCCATCTGGGCCTTCATGCGCCCGATCGTCGAGGCCGGCGAGACCTTCTCCTGGGACCGCGATCTGCGTGAGGCGGCGGCTCGCGAACGCTGGTATGCCGACCCACCAGGGCGCACCGTCGTCGCCGTCGATGGGGACACCGTCCTGGGCACCGCGGTGACCGGCCCGAACCATGAGGGCCCGGCCGCCCACATCGCCACCGCCAGCTTCATGGTCGATCCGGCCAACGGCGGCCGCGGCGTCGGCCGGGCGCTCGGCGAGCGGGTGCTCGAGTTGGGCCGGGCGGACGGCTACCGCGGCATGCAGTTCAACGCCGTCGTCGAGTCCAACACCCGGGCGGTCGCGCTCTGGCAGTCGATCGGCTTCGAGATCGTCGCGACGATTCCGGAGGGCTTCTGCCATCCGACTCAGGGGTACGTCGGGCTGCACATCATGTACCAGCCGTTCTGACCCAGCAGCAGCGACGTGACAGTGCTTATATAAGTGCTGTTACACTCGCTTGAGTGACCCCTTCGACCCCGCCGAGCGACGACGTACGAGGACCGGATCCGACCGAGCAGAGCCGGTGGCGTCCCCTGCGCGTACTCCTCGCGGCGATGGACCGCGACATCGGCCGGCTCTACGAGGAGCGTGCCCTCGAGATGGTCCGGCCGCGGTTCGTGATGCCGCTGATCCGGCTCGGTCGGAGCGGGCCGATGACGATCCGGCAGCTCGCCGCCGGGCTCCACGTGACCCATTCGGCGATGAGCCAGACGGTCAGCGCGCTGCGCCGGGACGGGCTGGTGCGGACTGTGACCGGCTCCGACGCGCGAACCCGCGAGGTAGCGCTGACCGCGAAGGCCCGCGAGCTCGTGCCGTTCCTGGAAGCCGAGTGGCGGGCGACCGAGCGGGCCGTGGCCGAGTTGGAGGACGAGATCCCGTACCCGCTGAGCCAGGTCGTCAAGGACATCGAGTCCGCCCTCGAGCAGCGCTCCTTCCACGATCGGATCGTGGCGAGCCTGGAGCAGTCCGGCGAGGACCCGGCGTGAGGTCGCCGGTCCGGCTGGTCGACCTCCAGCCGCTTCGCGAGTCGTCGGCTTTCCGGCGGCTGTGGCTCGGCAACACGCTATCCGGCCTCGGCGGCCAGCTGACCTTGGTGGCCGTGCTGTTCCAGACCTGGACGCTGACCGAGAGCACGGTCGCGGTGGGCGCGATCGGTCTCGCGCAGGCCTTGCCGATGGTCGTCTTCGGACTGCTGGGCGGCACCCTGGCCGATTCCGTCGATCGGCGGCGGCTCGTGCTGGCGACCACGATCGGCCAGGTCGCGGTCACCGCACTCCTGGCCGCCCAGGCGCTCGCGGACGCGGGATCGCTGCCCTTGTTGCTCGCGCTGGTCGGACTACAGGCAACCTGCGCAGGCCTCGGGGGGCCGGCGCGCCGGACATTCCCGGTCCGGCTGCTGCCCGAGCAGCTTGTGAGCGCCGGCCTCGCCCTCAACCACCTGAGCATCCAGGTCAGCATGCTGGTCGGTCCGGCGCTGGCCGGAGTCGTCGTCGGCATCTGGGGCGTCGGCGCCTGCTACGTCCTGGACGGGCTGACCTTCGTCGGCGCGCTGTACGCGGTGTTGCGGCTCCCCTCGATGCGGCCGCTTGGCGACACCGACCGACCGGGCCTTCGCGCGATCTGGTCGGGCTGGCAGCTGCTGGCCCGTCGGCCGGTGCTTCGCGGGACCCTCCTGGTCGACCTGCTTGCGACCGTACTCGCGATGCCGGTGGCGCTGTTCCCCGCGATCAACGACGAACGCTTCGGAGGCGATCCCGAGACGCTCGGCCTGTTCCTGTCGGCGATCGCACTCGGCGGCATCGTGGCGGGGGCCGGATCCGGCCGAGCCACCCGATCGCCGCGGCCCGGCATGATCATGCTGGCGGCGGCGTCGGTTTGGGGCGTCGGTATCGCAGGCTTCGGACTCAGCCACCAACTCTGGCTGGCGCTCGGCTGCCTCGCGGTCGCCGGAGCCGCCGACGTGCTCTCGGTAATCTCTCGCGGCACGATCGTGCAGCTGGCGACGCCGGACTCCTACCGCGGCCGGATCAGCGCCGTGGAGCACATCATCGGCGTCTCGGGACCGGACGTCGGCAACTTCCGAGGCGGACTGGTCGCCGGTGCGACATCGGCGTCGTTCGCCCTCGTCTCCGGCGGCGTCCTCTGTGTCGCGAGCATCGCAGCGGTCGCGGCGACGAACACCGCACTGCGTCGGTTCACCACCCACACCCGCGATCGGGAGCCGGTCGCCGCGATCGACTAGGCGACGAATCCTGAGGAATTCGGGTAGCCATGACTACCCGAATCCCTCAAGATCCGAACTCGTACCGCGCGATCGGCTCCACCAGCTCGCGCTCCTCGTAGGCGAGGTGCGACAGCAGGCTGTCGGTCAGCGTGTCGACCGCGGCCCCCAACGCGGCGAGGTCGTCCGGCTCGGTCAGATTGGACACTAGGGACCGGTCGATGGACTCGAGTACGCCGTGGATCACGTGGTGCTCGTCGGCCAGTCGATCGAGCACCCGACCCAGTGCGGGATCGCGGGCTCGGAGGTACGGGAACAGCGCCCTGTTCTCGAGCGTGTGGTGTTGGGTGAGCACCCGACAGTACGACGCGCAGTAGGCGCCGAGCGTCCAGTTGTTCTGCCGCATCGTCATGTCGTTGATCACCGACCGGGCCTCGCCGGCGTCGATCGCACCGTAGCGTACCTGGTCGATCAGCTCGCGGATCTGGGCGAGCTCGGACCGAAAGTGATTGTGGATGTCAATGAGCTGCTGTGCGTTCGACCGGCCGCGCTCGGTGTACGTCGCGTCGTCGGTCGGCAGCGGTCGAGTCGGGCGGGTCGACTCGTCCCACGGCATCGACGATCGGATCCGGATGCCGTCGTCGGGAGTCGGCTCGACGTCGAGCCCGACCGGCTGGGCTGACCCGGCCGACGCCACCGACACCGGCGGCGCCGCATCAGCCGTGGTCGAACGCTCCTTGTCGACCAGCTCTCGCACCGCCGGCGCGATCTCCTCGGCGAACCGCTGGATGGCCCGCGGATCACCGGTCGTCAGGAGGAATCCGCTGATCCCGTCACCGCGGGCCAGCTCGGTCAGGCTCTCGATCGAGATGTCGTCGCCCAGGTTGAGCAACCGCCGGATGTCACCCGGCGACCGACCCGCGTCAGCAGCCGCCGCGTCGATGATCGCGTTGCCCTCGGTCAGCTGCCCCGGCTTGAGATAGGGAACCGACGGCAGCCAGCCATCGGCGACCCGGCCGACGAGTCGGAGCATCCGCGGCTTGTACGCACCGAGCCAGATGCCGATGTCATGCGGCGGTTTCGGGCCACGCTTGGCGCCGTTGACGCGATAGTGCTCGCCGTTGACGCGTACACCGCCGGGCGTGTCCGGATCCCAGGTGGCCCGAATGATCTGGATCGCCTCATCCAGCGCCTCGACCGCTTCGGCCGGCGACCGACGCGGCCCGCCCATCGCCTCGATCGCATCCCAGAACGCGCCGGCGCCGAGCGCGAGCTCCAGCCGTCCACCGCTGAGGATGTCCAGGCTGGCGACGCTTCGGGCCAGGACGGTGGGTGGCCGCATCGGCAGGTTGATCACGTTGGCCGACAGCCGGATCCGAGACGTCCGCGCCGCCACGTAGCTCAGCAGCGTCCAGGTGTCGAAGAACCTCGGCTGGTACGGATGGTCCTGGAAGGTCAGCAGGTCCAGACCGACTCGATCGGCGAGCTCCGAGAGCCCGATCACGTCGTCGGGCTTCTGGTTCGACGGGATCAGGTTCGCCCCGAACCAGAGGTCGTGTCCGTAGTCAGGCATCGGCATCCCTCGGTCGCGATTTGGTTGACAGTTCAACCGTACTCCTCTTGGCTGACGTATCAACCAATGGCTAGCCTAGGGCCATGGCAACCCAGGTGCACCGTCCGCTGGACGCTCGAGAGGAGCGGGCCTGGCGTGCCTACCACCGGATGGAGCGCGCGCTGGACAGTCGGATCCGCCGTGAGCTCGCCCGGGACACCGGCCTGTCCGACGCCGACTACGAGATCCTTCGGGCGCTGGCCGACGCTTCCGACCAGTCCATGCGGGCGCTGACCCTGCGGACCGAGGTGGGCTGGGAGAAGAGCCGGCTGTCGCACCAGATCGGCCGCATGGAGCGGCGTGGCCTCGTGACCCGATCCGACTGCGCCGAGGACTCGCGCAGCGCGATGGTCGGCCTGACCGACGCCGGTCGAGACGCGATCACGGCCGCGTGCTGCGAGCATGCCAAAGCGGTCCGGGCCCATCTGCTCGACCGGCTCAGCCCGGCCCAGCTCGAGGCGCTGGCCGGCATCAGTGAGACAGTGCTCGCGGGCCTGGCGACCGAGGCGGCGTCACCGCCGGAATCGGTCGCGTAGCGCCTGCCAGGCAGTCGGGCCGTCGCGCTCGCCCGGCTCCGGGCCGGTCACGATCGCGAGCCCGGCGCGCGCCCAGGCCTTCGTTCCGCCACGCATGGAGAAGGCCTCGCGACCGGATCGGGCGAACGCCTCGGCGCCTCGCCGGGACCGATTGCCCAGTGAGCACACCGCGACGACCTGTCCCGGCGGCAGGTCACGCACGCGCACCGGGATCAGGTGGAGGGGGATGTTGATCGCACCGGCGATGTGGGCGTAGGCGTACTCGGCAGCGGTGCGCACATCGACGACGAGGTCACCTGCCCGCCACATGGCGTGCGCGACGTCCACCTCGATCTCCTCGGCAGCCGCCATGCCTCATGGTGCCATGGCGTACGCATCGATCGAATCGGCGGTCGGTCGGACGCGACTCCGGTGGCGATCAGCAATGGTTTCCAGTCAAGTGCCGATGACGATGCGATTGCCCTTCGGTCGCGGCTCCGAACCAGCCGTCGGCCCCGTCGGGAGTCGTCGGACCGGTGTACTTGGCACTGGGCCCGGAATCGAGCCAGTGCTCGGCGGCATCCGGGGTCAGCGGACCGGCGTACGTAGTCGCCGGCCCAAGCCAGGCTTCGGCGGCGTCTGCCGTACGGGGACCGGTGTACTGGTGCACCGAAGTTGACTTCTGACCTTCGACGGACATCGTGTCCGGCGTGTTCGCCGCCAGCCCGGTTACCAACGCGGCGGTGACGACAAGGCCGGCACTCATCGCGACCACGCAGCCGGCGACAGCTCCGGTGGTCTTCGCTTTGTGGTTCATGATCGCTCCTCTCGTGGTGCCCCACCCAGGCCGAACCGAGGTGCTCGGTTCGCCTGAGTGGGGCGACGTGGATGGTTCAGTCGTCGGTCGGCTGGAAGGCGTGCGAGACGACGTACTTGGCGATCCGCTGCCCGCGGTGGTTTCCGACGAGGTCGGCCGTACGGAAGTGGAGTCCCGACCACACCCGGGCATCGATGGCGTCTTGATTTATCGGGTCGATGTAGGCGTAGTGACGGGTCTCGGCGGCCGCAGCCGACGTGATGAACATGTCGATCCGGTCGGTGTGCAGCACCCTTGCCACCGCCCGCGAGGTGGCGCCGACGAAGGCGTTTAGCCCGCTGGTGTAATCCGGGTACGGCGGCGTCGGAATCAACGGCGTCCACGCGCCGTCCGGGCTCGTCGCGGCGTTGCCATCGGTGTCGGCCAGCCGGATCGCGGTCACCGGTCGCCAGAACCCGTAGTGGAATTTCGCGTCCCAGGTCGAGATCACGGCATCGGCGACTGACACGTCGGCTGCGGCCAGGAGGCGCGCTGCCTCACTGATGCTCATCCCGTGTCGGATGACGAGATCACGAAGCGACGCCTGCAGCCCTCCGACGCCGGTGTCGGAGAAGAACCGTGCCGTCTGCGTCTGCGCCGGCGTGCGCTGGGTGCTCGTCGCCGATCCGAGTGCCTTGACCTCGTTGAACTCACGCGCGTACTGATGCGACGACAGTCGCGGAGGCGGTCCGGGTCGGAACTGGTCGGGCGACTCCATGACGAACGGCTCGAGCTGTGACAGCCACGGAGCGAAGAACGGCACCGGGGGGTCGGCCGTTGGGCGCCACACGCCTGGCCCGACCGGCATCGTGAACTCGAGCGGTGCGTTCCGGCCGTCGTTCGCCCGAAGGTCGACGATGCGGTCGGCGGCCGCGATTCCGAATGCGACGCCGAGATCTTCCGCGGGGCCGTCCGGGACGTTCGCCAGGGATGCGGCGAGCGCCGAGTCGAGCCGCGCCTGGGATGCCGGGAAGTACGTCATGAGCAACTCGTGACCGGCAGCAGCCGCTGCGGCCTCCGGAGACGCCCCAGTTGGCCCGCGCCGGTCCCAGCGGTATTGCTCGTAGTCGCCGGTGATACCGACGACGGCGTTGTAGACGGCGAGCTGCGCGAAGGCGAAGTAGACGTACGCCTCGGCGGGGCCCTTTGCGGCATCGGTCGCGATCGTCGCCACTGCAGTCGCGTTCCAATCGGCGATCACCTGAGGGTTTGCCGCGGGTGGGTCGTTGCCTTGCTGACCATTGGCCCGCGTTCCTGGGGCAAGAAGCAGGGCAGACGCCGTCAGACCGCTCGCCACCGCGATGGAGAGTCCCTTGCCGCTTCGTCCCGCGAAGACACCAGGTCGGCGGTCCGCGTGCGCGTGAAGGTGGTGGTCATCCATGACCATTCCTTTCGTGCGGGCGATGTTGGTTCGCCCGGTGTGGATGTGGACGTGACCGTTGTCCCGCTACGTGGTGCTAGCGGGGTGCCGAGCCGGTAACAGCTGGGTATTAAGGCCCTTGACCGGTATCAGTGGCGCCGCGCACGGTGGCGCTATGCGGATCGCTCTTTTGGGTCCGCTTGTCATCGACGGGGGCGGCGGCAAGATCGGGCCACGAGACCGGGTGGTGCTGGCAGCACTCGCGGTGCGACCCGGCGAGGTCTACTCCGCGGACCGGCTGGCCGATGCGTTGTGGGGGGATCGGCCACCGGCCACCTCGAAGAAGGTCGTCCAAGGCTGTGTGGCCCGGCTTCGCAAGGCACTGGGTCCCGGCACGATCGAGACGCTGCCGCAGGGCTATCGCCTGCAGGTCTCCTCAGACCAACTCGACACGTTGCTGTTCGAGCACTTGGCCGTCCGTGGCCGCGAGCTGCTCACCGTGGGTGAGGCTGAACGAGCGTCGTACACGCTCGGTCAGGCACTCGACCTTTGGCGAGGCGAGGCACTGGTCGACCTCAACGGCTGGGAACCCGGTCGGGTCGAGGCCGGACGTCTTGAGGAGCTCCGGCTGGACTCGGAGGAGACCCGGCTCGACGCCGCCCTCCAGGCCGGACATCACCTCGACGTGTTGGCCCAGGCCCATGACCAGGTAGCGGCGGCGCCGTTGCGTGAGCGGCGATGGGGTCTGCTGGCTCTCGCGCAGTATCAGGCCGGTCGCCAGGCCGAGGCGCTGCGGACCCTGCGACGAGTCCGCACCGTGCTCGCGAACGAACTCGGGCTTGATCCCGGTCCAGACCTCGTCGCGCTCGAGCAGGCCATCCTGCAGCAGGATCCGTCACTGCTGACGGAGCCGGCGCCCCCGGAGCCGAGCGCCGTCTGCCCGTATCAGGGCCTGATGCCGTACGACATCGACGATTCCGACACCTTCTTCGGTCGTGACGCCGACCTCGCGGCGTGCCTGGAACGGCTGTCCAGCGTCGGCGTGCTCGCCGTGGTCGGACCTTCCGGCAGCGGCAAGTCGTCGCTCATACGGGCCGGCGTTGCTGCAACGTACCGCCGAGACGGACACCGGACCGTCGTCGTCACCCCGGGAGCGCATCCGATGGATGCCCTCACTGCGATCCCACGCAAGGGCCCGATCCCGCTGCTCGTCGTCGACCAGTTCGAGGAGGCCTTCTCGCTGTGCGAGGACCACGACGAGCGGACCCGCTTCTTCGCCGCCCTCGCCGAGCACGCCCACAGCGGCAAGCTGGTGGTAGCGCTGCGCGCTGATCGGATGGGTGAGTTGTCGGCCTATGCCGCGGCCTCGCGGCTGATCGAGCCTGGGCTCTTCCTGCTGGGTGCCATGGCGGAGGAGGACCTTCGCGCGGCCATCGAGGGTCCAGCCCGCCAGGCCGGTCTGCCGATCGAGCCGGGTCTGGTCGACCTGCTCATACGCGAGGTCGAAGGTGTACCGGGCGCTCTGCCGCTGCTGTCCCACGCCCTACGGGAGACCTGGCTTCGCCGAGAGGGCCGGACCCTGACGGTCGAGGGCTACCTGGCCACCGGCGGTATCCGCGGAGCCGTCGCCCAGTCCGCTGAGGATGTGTACGAACGGGTGGATCGGGACCAGCACGACGCGTTCCGCGACCTGCTGCTTCGCCTGGTCATCCCTACTGAGGAGGGCGAGCCGGTACGGAGTCGGCTGCCGCGTCGGCTGATCGCAACTGACGACGAACGCGACGAGCTGATCGAGCTGCTCGTCGACGCCCGGCTGGTCACCAGCGACGACGGCGTCGTCGAACTGACCCACGAGGCGCTGGTCCGGGCCTGGCCACGGCTGCAGGACTGGTTGGAAGAAGACGCCGACGGACAGCGCACCTTGCATCACCTCGCGGTCGCCGCCGATGTCTGGGAGGGGATGGGCCGGCCGGGCAGCGAGTTGTATCGCGGCGTTCGGCTAACCCGTGCCCTGGACTGGCGGGAACGGGCCGCCCCTCAGCTCACTGCCGTCGAACGGGATTTCCTCGACGCCTCGCAGGCACACGCCGACGACAAGCTGCGCGACGCCGAACAGCGGGCCGAACGGGAGGCTCGGATCGGACGTCGAACCCGCCGGCTGGCCGTCGGCTTGGCCGGCGTACTCGTCCTCGCGTTGTTCGCGGCCGGGTTGGCCCTGAGCTATCAGCACGACGCGGCCGCCCGCGCGAACGAGGCGACGGCTGCCAGCACCCTTGCCGACGCGAATCGGCTCGCGGCGCTATCCAAGTCGGTCGGTTCGCTTGACCTGTCCCTGCTGCTGGCCGCCCAGGCCGCCCAGATGGCGGACACGTCCGCAACCCGGGATGGGCTGCTGTCATCGCTGGTTCAGCACCGGCGCGCGACCCGGGTGATCCAGCTTGGCGCCCAGGCCGACGACGTCGAGCTGGCCGCCAACGGACATGTCATGTTCGTCGCGAGACACACCGGGATCCTCGCCGGGCCGGTCGAGCCTCCTCTCGGTCTGCGTCAGATCAACAACTGGGACCAGCCAGCCGACATCTCCGCGTCGCGCTCGGGAGACGTGGTCGCGACATGGACCTGGAAGAAGCTCTGGGTTCCAGAGCTGAGCGTCATCAAGGCTGACGGCACCGAACTCTTGCACCTGGACGGCTTGGAGCAGATCGGGGGATACCCGCAAAACACAGGCCTCCGACACGACGGACATCGATTGCTCGTCTCGGTGAACAACTTGAGCGGCAACACGTGGGTCAACACTGTCCGTGAGATCGATGTCGCGTCCGGCAAGCCGATACGGACCTTCCGCACTGGACTGCGGTGGCCCCACCCAGACAGCTACCCCGGTGGAGCGATCGCCGACGATGGGTCATCGGCGGTCGCCTGGGCGCCAGAGGACCCGACGCCTGGTGAGACCGTCCTCCCTCGGCGGGTCGACCTGAACACCGGGTCATCGGTGCGGATCCGCGTCCAGAACCGCCCCGCGAACACGCTCGGCTTCGTCCCGCTCGCCACCGGCGCCGCCCAGCGCTGGAGCGACGGCGCCGTCACCCTGTACGACAAGCGCGGCCGGTTCACCCAGGAACTCGATGTCCACCAGGCTGAGGTCAACGACGTCGTCGTCGCACCCGACGGCACCTGGGCCGCCACCGTCGACGACCTCGGCGCTGTCATCGTGTGGTCCATCGATCCGACCACCGGCATGTGGTCACAGCGGGAGTCGCTGGTCGGACACACCGGTGCCGTCAACGGCGTTGCAGTCGACCCGAGCGGAAAGAAGCTGGTCACGGTATCGCGCGACGGTACGGCGATCAGCTGGGACGTCTCCCCAGCCGCGGGGTTCGGAGTTCCGGAGCCAATGCCACGCCTACTCAGGGACCGATGGATCTCGAACAGCCCAACAACCATCACGCCTGGGGAGCTCGTCGTCGCGCCGACCCGGCCGGCTCCGCCCGCCGGCGCAGAGCTGCTCGGCGACCCCGGCACCCTGTCCGTCTTCGCCACCTTCCTCAACCCATCCACCGGCCGCGTGGTCGACGACGTCCGCGTCGCACGCAACACCACGGGGTTCTTCGGCTCATCCGTGGTGGTCAGCCCTGACGGATCCGCCGTTGCGGTAACCCACGGGTTCGGCGTCACTGTGCTCGACACCCGGACGCGTGGCGTGCTGGCTCGCATCGAGATGCCCCCGCTGGATGGACAAGACCAAAGGGAGCCGGTGTGGTGCGCGGCGTGGACACCGGACGGGTCGCGGCTACTGCTCGGCACCGCAGGCGAGGAAATGAACAGCAGGGACGGCAACCTGGTCGTCGTGGACACCGACACCTGGAAGAAAGCCCCGCAGCGCGTTGATGTCGGCGGCGGCGTCGGGAGCATGGACCTGAGCCCCGACCACCAACTGCTGGCTGTCGGGATGGATCCCGGCCCGGTCAACAATCCGCCGCCTGGCGAGGTGAAGCTCCTCGACGCCGACACTCTCGAGGAGGTGGGAACGCTGACGATCGGTCCCGGCGATCCGCCGATTGACGTGTCGTTCTCCCCGGACGGCACGATGCTGGCCACCGGTGGCCCGCAGGGGGAGGTCGCGGTCTTCGACGTCGCCTCCCGTCAGCTTCTGCACACCCCCGACCGAACGCACAACGAGTTCATCACTCAAATCGGGTGGCTTCCCGACGGGCGCACGGTTGTTACCACCGGTATGGACGGGAAGGTCTCGCTCTACGACGCGAAGCGTGGGCTCATCCGGGCGACCATGCCCGCCTCAGCCGATCCCGCGGAGGGTTACACGTGGATCACCGCGGTCTCAGCGAGCGAGATCGCGGTGCAGACAGCAACCGAGCCGGGCCGAAGCTACCCGCTCGATTCGGATCAGTGGCTGGAGGACGCCTGCCAGGTGGCGGGCCGGAATCTCACCCGCGACGAGTGGGCCAGCTACGTCGGTGGCCTGCCCTACCAGCGGACCTGCTCGCAGTGGGTCCAGCCGCGCTAACTTCCAGACCCCCGCACCGCCCCACGCGCCGCAAGCGCTGACCTGCGGTCTCGCTGGTTGAGCCGACGGCAGATTTCGCGTCACGGCCACTCGCGGCGCGGTTACTGTTCCGGCATGAGAGAAGGCCCGCCGGGACGGTACGTCTCGATCGACGGCACTCGGCTGCACGTCGACGAACGCGGATCCGCCGACGCTCCTCCGCTGCTCTACCTCCACGGCGGACCCGGCCAGGGCTGCTTCGACTTCATGGCCTGCCAGGGCGACCCACTCGCGAAGGACCTCCGGGTGATCGGCGTCGACCAGCGCGGCGTGCTGTACTCCGACCAGCTCCCGGACGGTGCCACGTTGACCGAGGACGACCTGGTCGACGACGCCGAGGCACTGCGCGAGGCGCTCGGGATCGAGCGATGGGCCGTGCTCGGCCACTCCTTCGGCGCTCGACTCGCTTTGCGCTACGCGGCCGGTCATCCGGATGCCGTCACGGCGGTGATCTTCGACTGTCCGCCCTGGGACCACGCCTTCGGTATGCCGTACATGTTCCAAGCGGCGCTGCCGATGCTCGCCGAGCTGGGGCAGACCGAGGCGGTCCGCGAAGCGCGCTCGATGATGGCCGATCCGCCGCCGCTGGACTACGACACCTGGCGGCGACGGATCGCGGTCCTCGATGCGCTCGGGGATCGGCGCAACGAGCTCTATCTCGCGCGGAGCGATCTGATAGCGCAGCCGGATGGCCCGTTCCCGTCCGCGGCGGTCGAGGCGGCGCACCACGAACGCGGCGCGACCCATGCCGAAGCGGTGACGAAGTCCGGGACCTTCTCGGTGTCGCTGCTGCCGCTGCTGTCGCGGGTCGGCCAGCCGGCCCTGCTGATCAAGGGCCGCACCGATCCGGTGACCAGCCCGACCGAGATCGCGCGCTTCCGCTCAGACCTGCCGCTCGGCCGGGTCGAGGTCTTCGATGGGTCCGGCCATTTTCCGCAGCTCGAGGAGCCCGAGCGCTACACCGAGACGGTCCGCGGCTTCGTCCTGGGCGAGCAATCGGCGTTGGCCTAGGCTCATGCGGCGCTCGATCGTACGGTTCAGCCCGTCGGCACATGCCAGCCGGGCGATGCACCGGATCCTCCGGCACAAGCGGAGCCTGGACAGTGCCGAGCGGGTCCGGCGCGACGTCGACCGTCGGACGATCCGGCCGCAGTCGTTCGCTCCGCCGCGTCGGCTGGGCCGCAAGGTCGACATCGACGTCGAGTTCCGGCACGACTGGCGCTGCTACGAGCTCACCCCGCACGGCGACGACCCGGCCGTACGCGTGCTGTACCTCCACGGCGGGGCGTACATCGAGGAGATCGGGTCGATGCAGTGGACCGCGGTCGGGAAGCTCGCGCGCGAGGCACCGGCGCGGTTCACCGTGCCGATCTTCCCGCTCGCGCCACGCAGCACCGCCGCCACCACGGTTCCAACGGCGACCCGGATCGCCGCCGACCTGCTCGACGAGCACGGGACTGACGTGATGCTGATGGGCGATTCCGCCGGCGGCGGTCTTGCGCTCGTCGTCGCCCAGCAGCTCCGCGACGAGTACGACCGGCAGCCGCGCCGCATCGTGCTCATCTCGCCATGGCTGGACGCGACGCTGAGCAACCCCGCGATCCATGACGTCCATGCCCAGGACGCCGTACTCGCTGCTCCCGGACTCGCCGAGGCCGGTCGGATCTACGCCGGCGACCTCGACCCAGCTGACCCGCTGGTCAGCCCGATCCACGGCGAGTTCACCGGCCTGGCGCCGACGACGGTCCTGTGCGGTACCCACGACATCCTGAACGCCGACTGCCGCGAGTTCGTGGCCCGGGCGAAAGCCTCCGGCGTTCACGTCGACTACGAGGAGCTGGCGCACGGCCACCACAACTATCCGCTCTATCCGACTCGGCACGGCCGGGCCGCCCGTCGGCTGATCGCCCGGACCCTGACGGCGGACTGGCGCGGATCAGGCGGCTAGCGAGTCGGCACGTCGGCGTCGCGCAGCGTGGTCAGGATGTCGTCCCAGTACGCGATGAGGGTGCCGAGATGCGAGGTCTGCCGCCGGACGACGAGCCTGGCGCCGGCGATGTGCTCCTCGAACCAGCGGCCGTTGCGCACCGGCGCGTTGTCGTCGAGTTCGCCGTACCAGAGCCAGGTCGGGCAGCGCACCGACTCGGGTCGGAAGTCCCAGACCCGGAACGTGACGGCGGCATCGCGCAGGTAGCCGTCGGTCTGCATGAGCGCCTCGCGCGTCGCCGCGGCGACATCGGCAGCCGGTAGCGCGGCCGTCAGCTCGGCGTCCAGCGGGTGCAACTGCCGAGCCAGCCGGTCGGCCAGCGACTCGTCGTCGGTGTCGTCTGGTGCCAGCTCGGCGATGTACGCCTCGAAGTCCGGACGCATCCGGTCGACGGCCGCGCTGACCGTACTCGAGGCGATCCGACTGAAGAACTCCCGCTGTTCCGGATCCAGGTCGTCCCGGTGCCACGGCGGATCCAGCTCCGGTGCGATAGCCGGTGCCGCGACGACGCCGACGGCTCGTATCCGCTCCGGATGCCTGACAGCGCAGGCGAGCGCGTACGGCCCGCCGAGGGACATGCCGAGCACGGCGAACCGCTCGACGCCCAGCGCATCGGCGACCGCTACGACATCGTCGGCGACCGAGACATGATCGGACTCCGCCGGATCGGACAACCCGTACCCGGGTCGGTTGATCGCGACCAGGTCGACGCCGGCCCGGTCGGCCGCATCGGCGCCGGACCGGGCGACCAGGCGGCTGTCCGGCGTGCCGGGCAGGAAGAGCACCGCCGGTCCGGACCGGGCTCCGCCGCGCCAGAACTGCATCCGACGGCCGTCCGGCAGGGTCACGAGATCCGAGTCGGCCATCGGTCCTCCAATCTGGCGATGGCGCAGCAGTGTCGGCGCAATACTGCAGGATTCTTGAGGAGTTGGCGCAATCTCACGCCAACACTCGCTCGCACCGCGCGACAGGCGGATCGGCAAATCGCCTTGACTTCAGGTGCACTTGAAGTCCGAGGATGACTTGCGCGGCGCCGGTTGTTGCACCCAGGCGCTCGATCGACTCGGAGGGTAAAGCGATGGACATGGAAGTGACCGCGTGGACGTCGCTCTACCACGCGATGCATGCGCAGGAGGAGCGGCGGCCGTTCTCGCGGGCGACCCTGAAGCGGATCGCGTCGTTCGCGAGGCCGCATCGCCGGCAACTCATCCAGTTCCTCATCCTCAGCGTCCTCACGGCGATCCTCACGGTCGCGACGCCAATCCTGGCCGGCCGCGTGGTCGATGCGATCGTCAATCACGAGTCGCAGAGCCTGGTCATCGGGCTCGCCTTCCTGATCGCGGCCATCGCCATCGCGGAGGCGGCGCTCGGCCTGATCAGCCGCTGGCTGTCGGCGAGCATCGGTGAGGGGCTGATCCTCGACCTGCGTACGGCCGTCTTCGACCACGTCCAGACGATGCCGATCGCATTCTTCACCCGTACCCGCACCGGCGCACTCGTCAGCCGGCTCAACAACGACGTGATCGGCGCTCAGCGGGCGTTCAGCGACACGCTGTCCGGCGTCGTGAGCAACCTGGTCACGGTCCTGCTGACCTTCGCGGTCATGGTCAGCATCTCGTGGCAGGTCACCGTTCTGACTCTGCTGCTCCTTCCGGTGTTTGTGCTTCCTGCGCGGTTCATGGGCTCGCGGCTGGCGCGACTCGAGCGCGAGGCGGCCGATCACAACGCGGCGATGGGCAACCAGATGACCGAGCGTTTCTCAGCGCCTGGGGCGACCCTGGTCAAGCTGTTCAGCCGTCCGTCGATCGAGTCGGCGGAGTTCAAGAGCCGGGCCCAGCGGGTACGCGACATCGGCGTCCGGACCGCGATGGTGCAGTGGGTGTTCATCACCGCACTCACGCTGGTGTCGGCGCTGGCACTCGCCCTGGTCTACGGACTGGGCGGCTTCTACGCACTCCGCGGGCAACTCGACACCGGTGCCGTCGTCGCGCTCGCTCTGCTGCTCACCCGGCTGTACGCACCCCTGACCGCGCTGGCCAGTGCCCGAGTCGAGGTCATGAGTGCGGTCGTGAGCTTCGACCGGGTCTTCGAGGTGCTCGACCTCAAGCCGCTGATCGCGGACAAGGACGACGCCCGTCCGGTGCCGCCCGGGCCGGTCGCGGTCGAGCTCGACCACGTCAATTTCAGTTACCCGGCCGCCGACAAGGTGTCCCTGGCCTCGCTCGAGGAGGTGGCGACCCTCGACACCCGCGGCGGAGTCGAGGTGATCCACGACATGTCCTTCCGGATCGAGCCGGGTCAGCTGGTGGCGCTGGTCGGCTCGTCCGGCGCCGGCAAGTCGACCATCGCCCAGCTCGTGCCACGGCTCTACGACGTGGACAGCGGAACGGTTCGGCTCTCGGGCGAGGACGTACGCGATCTGTCGGCCGAGTCGATCCGCGAGGCGCTCGGCATGGTCACCCAGGACGGTCACCTGTTCCACGAGTCGGTGCGGGCCAACCTGCTGCTGGCCCAGCCGGAGGCGTCGGAGGACGAGCTGTGGGACGTGCTCGAACGCGCCCGGCTCGCCGACCTGGTCGCCTCGCTGCCCGACGGTCTCGACACGGTCGTCGGCGAGCGCGGCTACCGGCTGTCCGGCGGCGAGCGACAGCGGCTGACGATCGCGCGACTCCTGCTGGCCCGACCGCGGATGGTGATCCTCGACGAGGCGACCGCGCATCTGGACTCGACGTCGGAGGCATCCGTCCAGGCGGCCCTGACCGAGGCCCTGGCCGGCCGGACCGCCCTGGTGATCGCGCACCGGCTCTCGACCGTACGAGCCGCCGACCAGATCCTCGTGATCGAGGAGGGGCGCGTGGTCCAAAGCGGCACCCACGAGGAGTTGCTGGCGGCCGGCGGACGCTATGAGGAGCTCTACCGGACCCAGTTCGAGCAGCAGCCGCGTACCGACCCGGTGGAGATCGCGGCGGGCTAGTCCCGAAACGGCGCGCCTGAAGCGGCGCAGTCGCATCTAGTCAGGTGCGCGATGTTTCAAAAGACGGCGGCCGAAATCAGCCGCCGGAGGCTCAGCCGCGGGACGGTCAGCCTCCGGTCCCGGTTCCGGCCGGGGGCTGCTCGACGAGGAAAGCGCGGACGTCGCCCTCGGTGATGACGGCCATCATGCCGCTCAGCGACCGGGTCTCGTGACTCTCCCCGGGCTCCCAGAGCGCGGCATGTCCTGGCTTCAGCGGGTGCTCGGTGCCGTCGGCTCCCGAGACGATCGCGTCGCCCGCCACGACGAGAAACAATTGGCGCCGGACGGCGGCGTGCCGGCCGATCCGGCCACCAGGGCCCAAGCGCAGGAAGGTCATCACCCCCCGTGCGATCTGAGCCATTGGTGTCACGGTGAATCGCTCGCTCCCAAAGTCCGTCACGGTACGGGCGCGATCGGCGTCGAGCTCGAGGATCCTCACACCGAAGGTGTATCAATTCCGGTGGCCCGCTCGCGAGGTTATCCCAGAAACTGGGCCACAAGGTCCGATTTGATCGGGGCCTTGGGCCCACCCAAAATCGGGCGCACTGGACCGCGCGAGGCCGCGGCCAGGCGCGGCTCCCATCGGGTTCCAGCGGCACGTTTCGACCACCTCCGGGAGCGGCAGAGCCCGGCCGCTCAGCCCTGGTCTGTGCGCGTGTAGCTGAGGACGACCACGCCACTGTCGAACGTCTGCTGATCGACCAGCTCGAACCGCCTCGGCACGAAGTCGCCGGCGAACATCGGCACGCCCTGCCCGGCGAGCACGGGATAGACCTTGACGATCAGCTCGTCGATCTCGTCGCCGGGCCCCGCGGCAAAGCCGTCGAGCGTGGTGCCGATGTAGTAGGTCAGCTTGGGCACGGCGAGTCGTCCCTCCCACGGGCGTCAGAAGCAGGCGATCGCAGCCTAGTCAGCCGCCGCGGCCGGGATCGCAGGCGGACCCGCCTCGATCCGCTCCCGGATCTCGCTCATCCGCTCGGCCGAGTTGTGCGGCATCTCCCAGCGGGTCTCGAGCCACCAGGTCGCGCCGGCCGCCGCCCATGGCTCGACGACCGCACTCGCGGCCTCCGGGTCGTCAGCCGGCGTCTCGCCCTCGGAGATGACGTCGACGTCGTCGCGAGCGCCGTGGTCGGACAGCCAGCGGCGTACATCCCCGAGCTGACCGGGAGCGTCGTCCTCGCGCTCGTACTGCGGCACGATCCCGTCGCAGCGCAACACCCGGCGCATCGACTTCGGCCGCGGCCAGGCGGCCACCACCCAGATCGGGATCCGCTCCTGCACGGGTCGCCCGACCTCGACCAGATCGTCGCGCTCGCAGGAGTACGAGTAGTGCTCACCGTGGAAGCCCTGTCGTCCAGCCCACAGCTCCCGCATCAGGTCGATGCCCTCGTCGAGCATCGCGGCCCGTTCGCGCAGGTCGATGACCTCGCCGGTGTCCGGCAGGTCGGTGGTGATCGCGCCGAGACCGATCGTGAGGATCACCCGGCCGCCCGAGAGCTGGTCGAGCGTCACGACCTGACTCGCGACCTTCCAGGGCCGCCGCCACGGCAGCGGCGTCAGCAGCGTGCCGAGCCGGACCCGATTCGTACGTGCGGCCATCGCCGCGAGCAGACTCCACGCGTCGACGCCGTACGCCGCCTCCCACACGAACACGCCGTCCCAGCCGGCCCGCTCGGCCAGCTCCGCCTGCTCGAGCTGCTCCGGCGCGGTTCCGCCTGGGAGGATCACCCCGAATCTCATCGTCATGCCTCCATCCTGGATGTCGAGAGGCACGGCTCCGCTCCGACGTATCAGGTGAAGCGGGCGCCACCTGCCCGAGGCTTGTCAGAGGATTGGAGCTTCTCATGAAGTACGTGATCTTGATCCACTCGAACCCGCAGCCGTGGGGCCACCCGACCGGCGACTTCGTGTCCGACCACCAGGCGCTGCCGCAGGAGCAACGGCAGCGGATGGAGGCCGACTTCGACGCGCTGCTGGCCGACCTGTCGGAGCGGGGCGAGCTGGTCGGCGGCGAGGCACTGGACGACCCCTCGAACGCCCGGCTCTACCGCTGGCGGGACGGCAAGCCGGTCGCGACCGACGGACCGTACGCCGAGGCCAAGGAGCACTTCGCCGGCTTCTTCCTCGTCGACGTGGCGAGCCGGGAGCGGGCCGAGGAGATCGCGGCCCGGATGAGCGGCCCTGGCGAGACGGTGGAGCTCCGTCCGACCTGGACCTGGCCGGAGTAATTCGCCCGTCGAACACCCCGGTTGTTCGCCACCCGTTCGCCGGAGTGTCACTGCCTACGCCATCTTGACCCAGCAGGCTCCGGGCCATGAACCGCACTCTCGCCGCTGTCCTCGCGACCGCGGTCTCGACGCTCGGTGTCCTGCCGGCCGCGACCGCCCGACCCGCCGACCCGCCGACTCCGGTCGTCACGACCGACAACGAGACGCCGGTCCTCTACGACGACGACGCGGGCGGCAACACGTCCGGGGACGACCCGGCGATCTGGGTCCACCCCGGCGACTCCAGCCGCTCGATCGTGATCGTGACCGCGAAGGAGGGCGGGCTTCGGATCTACGACCTGGAGTCGAACGAGCTCCAGTCGCTGCCGGCCACACCGGCGCCTCGGGCCGATGGCGTGGACGGCCGCTACAACAACGTCGACATCGCCTACGACCTGCGGCTCGGCGGCAAGACGGTCGACGTGGCGGTCGTCTCGGATCGCTACAACGACCAGCTGCGGTTCTTCGCCATCGACCCGGACGGCGCCGACGCCGCGACGCCACTGCGCGAGGTGACCGCGCCGGAGCAGGCGTTCCTGTTCAACCCCGATCGCGCCGCCGTCGACGAGGAGCACACCGCGTACGGAGTCGCCGTCTGGCAGCCCGGGGACGGCTCGACGTACGCGGCAGTGACGCAGGAGGGCACGACGATGATCGCGACCGCTCGGATCGTCGCGCGGAACGGCGCCCTCGCGTACACCAATGTCCGGCACCTCGAGATGCCGGGCAGCTTCGCCCTGCCGGACGGGACGACCTGGGTCCCCTGTGAGGAGCCGGGCATCGGCCCGCAGCTCGAGGGCTCGACGGTCGACCAGCGCAGCGGCATGCTCTACGCGGCGCAGGAGGACGTCGGTGTGTGGCGGGTCCCGCTGCCGCTAGGGCGTGGCGAGCCGAAGCTGATCGACCGGGTCGCGGACTTCGGGATCGACGACACCTTCAACCCCGACACCGAGGAGTGCGAGCCGGTCGACCCGGCCGCCACTGGGTTCGGCGGACCCAACCTGGTCGCCGACGCCGAGGGAGTGGACGTCTACTACGCCAACGGGCGGACCGGCTACGTCGTCGTCTCGAGTCAGGGTGATGATCGGTTCGCGGTCTACTCGACGGTCGGCACCAACAAGTCGCTGGGCACGTTCAAAGTCGCGGGCGTCGGTGTCGACGACATCAACGGCTCGGACGGCCTCGCCATCACCAATCGGGTCGTCGGCGACTACCGCCAGGGCCTGCTAGTTACACACGATGAGCCCGAGTCCGGTCCGGGAGTCGATCCCGACCGCGACCCGACGAACTTCTCGTACGTCGACTGGGGCCAGGTGGCGCGTGCCCTGCACCTCAAGGTGAGCACGAACGCCGGGAACGACCCTCGACTGGGCTGACCGGCGCGCCCGCCGGGTTCGGGCCCGGCGGGCTCCACAATGAGTTCATGACGTCCACGACCGGACCGAAAGTCGGCGCTGTCGCTCGCCGTACCCGTACCGTCCGCCAACGCGACATCGAGCTGTTCACCGAGATCACCGGCGATCGCAACCCGCTGCACTACGACGAGGCACTCGCGGCGCGGTCGCGGTTCGGCGGTCTTGTGGTCCAAGGCGGTGTCACGTCGGGCCTGCTCAACGCGGTCGTCGCCGAGGATCTGCCGGGGCCGGGGAGCGTGTTCCTCGAGGTCGCGTGGAAGTTCCTCGCCCCGGTACGGCCCGGTGACGTCATCACGGCGGAGGTCGAGGTGACGGCCGCCCGCGAGGACAAGCCGGTCACGACGCTCGCGACCAAGATCGTCAACCAGGACGGGACCGTCGTACTCGATGGCACTGCGGTCGTCTGGCGCGATCCGGAGGTGGCTCGCGCGTCGGGTTAGTCCTCACACGTGCAGGATCAGCCGCCCACCGGCGATGTCGTACGTGACGCGGTAGCGGCCGAGGTAATCGGTGCCGATCAGGCCGTCGTAGATGATGTCCTGGAACATCACCCGCGGCGCCTCCTGAGTGGTCTGCGGAGCATCGGCCAGCTGGATCGAGCCGGCGATCGTCGCGTAGTGCCGGGTCCATTGGTGTCCGGTCTCGTCGGTCCCGGTCGTGCTCTCGACGGCAGCATCGTCCAGCGACAACCCGCACTCGGCGAGGTGGCGCGTGTCGAGGATCAGGTGGTGCGATCCGGTGTCGATCTCGACCCGGATCTTCCGCCCACTCGGGAGGATGAGCGGCACGAACGGCGTGAGCGAGGGGCCGTCCCGCTCCACCTCGATCGGCACCGCCACTCCATCGGCCTGCGGCTCCGACGCCGGCTGGACGGTGACCGTGCCGCGATCCGGATCGATCGTCGGCGGGTAGCCCTCGAAGAACCCCGGTCCGAGGATGCCCGCGAACTCGTCGCCGAGGTCGATGACGCCAGCCACGTGGTCCTCGACGCGGAGGTCGCCGAGCTGCATGACGGGCCAGGCGACTCGGCCAGGTCAGCGCTTCAGGATGACCGTCGGACCCTGGTCGACGGTCTGGCCGGACGGGAAGTGCGTGGTGGAGCCGACCGCCATCACCACCCGGTCGGGCAGCCGCCGGTAGCAGCGCACCGGGAACGACATCGTGACGACGTCCCGGCGAGGATGCCATCCGACGCGGGCTGCGCCGCAGTGCTTACGGGACACGTGGCCGTGTCGGTAGCGATAGAACTTCTTCGTCACCGACCCGTCGGCGTGCCCGGTCCCCGCCACACCGAAGCGCACCGAGTTGCTTCGGTTCGCCACCGCGAAGACGAGCTGACCGCGCTTGCGCAGGTTGCGTACGTGGATCGTGGCGTGCGCACCGTTGTCGTTGTGCCGGAACCGCACCTTGGTCACGTCATAACGGGCCGCGGCGTCGCCACGCACGTCGACCGCGGTCTTTTCCGCTGCACTCGCCGGTCCGGCGAACCCGAGAACCATCACGGCTGCTGAGCCGATCACTATGGCTGGCTTGAGAAAGCGCATCGGGCGAACCTAACAACGGCACGGGTCACCGATCGCGCTATCGCATCATCGAGGCGGATCGACGACGTGTCGCAGATAGGCCCGCGGGTCGTCGAGGTAGCGACGCCAGTGGTAGACGAGTTCGAGCTGGTCCCAGCTCGTACGCCGAAGTCCGTCGTCACCGAGCTCGACGATGTCGGCGTCGGGCGTGGCCGCCAGGACCGGGGAGTGCGTCGCGCAGACGACCTGCGCACCGCTTCGCCCGAGGCGGTGCATCAGCGGCCGGTCGTTGACGTACTTGCGCCCGGCTCGACCGCCTCGGGCATCCAGTCCGTACGCCTCGGCGATCGCCTCGACGACGGTGGACTTGCCGGAGCCGTTCTCGCCGACCAGGAAGGTGACCGGCCGCGAGAAGGCGAGTCCGGAGCCACCGAGCGTGCGAACCGCCGGCACGTTGTACGGCCACTCGTCGCGACCGGACAGGCGCTCGTCGCGGAGGTAGGCCCTGCTCACCAGCATGCGGCCATTTTCGCCGAGTCAGTCGCGCCGTCTGTGTCTCGGACATCCATATCCGACTATTCGTCGTGTCGGATCGCGTCCCCCAGAGCACCGCGGACTGCTCCGACGGAAGTCAGCCGCCTTGCCGACATCAGCGACAACGCGCGCGTGACCATCGACTTGGTTCGCGCCGCGGCATGCCTTTACGGACAGTTGGTCGCGTCGTCGCCGTCGATCTCTGCGAGGAACGCACCGAGGTCGCCGACATGGGCGCCCTCCCCTAGCACCTCCCGAGCGACATTGCCGAGTCCGAGACGCGGCTCTTCCTGCGAGGACGCATGCTCGCCGATGTCGTTGTGGGCTACCGCCCGCTGAGCGGTCACCACGCCGAGGCAGTTTGGGGTAGCTGGGGTGTCGGCGATCGCGCCCGTCGGCATAGAGACGAGGGCAAACGCGCCGGCGGCTAGTGCAGCAAGGGTCGATCGCATGGCTCGGATCTCCTCTGGACGTAGTTCAGCCGTGGTCGACGGGACCGCGAGCGCCTGGGCCCGTCACTGACCTGTCGACCGTAGATGCGCCCGTATCGATCGTGCGAAGCTTGCGGCTATCGCCGAAAGGTACGGCAGGTGACTGCCGGACCAAGCCGTCTTGAGGAGGTGCGAGAAATGCTGCGGCTCCGAATGAACCTCGAGGATCTCGCACATATTCGGCTCGGTCGGCCCCGCATGTGTGAACTGCCGGTCAGTGTCCAGGCCATTCAGCAGGTCAGCCATCCCTATCAGCGGCTCTGGCGGTCGGGGCCCGCGGTGTTTCCGCGCCGAGCACGACGCTTACTGGAGCTCGTGCCCGCGCACGGAGACGTTCCACTCTTCCTGGCTCCGGAGATGGTGGACGGCATCGATGAGGCCATCGACATCGTGCAGTCCACACCCGCTGCTCGTATTCGGGCTGAGATGGGCGCTGTGCCGACCTCCACGCGACATCGACGGTCCTCATGGGTAGACGATCTCTGCCGCGGTCGGGTCGAGACACTCCGCGAGCTTGGAACCGCGATGCGCGCCTATCACGATCAGGTGATGGCACCGTTGTCGCTCATCCACACACGCGTGGTGGCAACCGAGCTGAGCCGCCGCTCCCACCAGCTCGCGACGGAGGGCATCGCCGCGATGCTGAACGATCTGCATCCGTCGATTCGATGGCGATCCGGTCTTCTCGAGGTCGCAGCAGGACCGGTATGTGCTGATGTCGATCTGTCTGGGCGAGGGCTTCGGGTGATGCCGTCGGTGTGGCCACGGCCAGGAGTCGCTCTCGGTTGGAGCCAACCCACGCTGGTCTACCCGATTCCGCATGCCATCTGGCTAGCCGAAGCGAACACCACCTACGACGGCGCCGTGGCTGCACTCGGCGAAACGCGCGCGGCCGTACTTCAGACGCTGGTCCAAGCACACACGACAACGACCTTGGCCGGTGCCGTGTCGATCAGCCTGTCATCTGCATCCGCCCATGCCGCCGCTTTGCGCCGCGCCGGTCTGGTCAACAGTCGGAGGGACGGACAGGCGATGGTGCACTACCTGACGCCGCTGGGACTCGAGGTCCTCACGGCATCGAAGCAACCGATCTCAGATCGGGCTGTCGACGCCGGCAAGCAACGCTGAGACGACGCGCTACGCCTGCTGCATGTCGACGAAGCGGGAGTAGTGGCCCTGGAACGCGACAACGACCGTGTCGGTCGGCCCGGCCCGGTGCTTGGCGACGATCAGGTCAGCCTCGCCGGGCCGGGTGGAGTCGCGGTCGTAGGCGTCGTCACGATGCAGCAGGATCACGACGTCGGCATCCTGTTCAAGACTGCCCGATTCGCGTAGATCGCTAAGCATAGGACGTTTATCTGTTCTCTGCTCGGCACCACGGTTGAGCTGGGCGATCGCCACGATCGGCACCTCGAGCTCCTTCGCGAGCAGCTTCATCTGCCGGGAGAACTCCGACACCTCGACCTGGCGGCTCTCCACGCGCTTGCCGGACGAGAGCAGCTGCAGGTAGTCGACGACGATGAGCCGCAGGTCCTGGCGCTGCTTGAGCCGTCGGGCCTTGGCCCGGATCTCCATCATCGTGAGGTTGGGGCTGTCGTCGATGAACAGTGGCGCCGACGACACCTCGCCCATCTTGCGGGCCAGCCGCGACCAGTCGTCGTCGGTCATGTGGCCGTTGCGCATGTGGTTCATCGCGATCCGCGCCTCGGCCGATAGCAGCCGCATGGTGATCTCCGTACGGCTCATCTCCAGCGAGAAGATCACGCTGGTCAGGCTGTGCTTGATCGACGCTGCTCGGCACATATCGAGACCCAGCGTCGACTTGCCGAGGGCAGGCCTGGCCGCCACGATCACCATCTGTCCCGCGTGCAGGCCGTTGGTCAGGTCGTCGAGGTCGGCGAAGCCGGTCGGCACGCCGGCGAGGCCGCCGTCGTGGGCGTTGATCGCCTCGATCTCGTCGAGGGTCTCGGCCATCAGCTCGCTCAGCGGCTGGTAGTCCTCGCTGGTACGCCGCTCGGTGACGCTGTAGACCTCGGCCTGGGCGCGATCGACGACGTCGTCGACCTGGCCCTCGGCGGCGTAGCCGAGTTGGGCGATCTTGGTGCCGGCGTCGACCAGTCGACGGAGGATCGCCTTCTCGCGGACGATCTCGGCGTAGTAGCCGGCATTGGCTGCGATCGGGACGCCGGCGACCAGATCGTGCAGGTAGGGCGCGCCGCCGATCCGGTCCAGATCGCCACCGCGCTGGAGCTCGGCCGCGACGGTGACCGCATCGGCCGGCTCGCCGCGGCCGTAGAGGTCGATGATCGCGTCGTAGACGACCTCGTGGGCCGGACGGTAGAAGTCGACGCCGCGAACCGCCTCGACGACGTCGGCGATGGCGTCCTTCGACAGCAGCATCGCGCCGAGCACCGACTGCTCCGCGGCGTGATCGGACGGCGGGGTCCGATCGCCCCGCGACGGCGGTCCGCTGCCGGGTGGGCCGCCGAAGATCGCGTCGTAGTCCTCGTGGGGGTCGCCGGGGCCCGAACCTCCACGGAACTCGGCGACGCTCAAGGCAGCTATCCCCTCTGACACGAAGGTCACCCGAGACGATTCCCCGAGCGGGCCCCCACGGGCTTCGGCTCATTTACGGTAGGCACCACCACCGACAGGACGGCCGCTCTCGTCGTCGGCCTTCGCTCTCGTTCAACCCCATCGCCGGTGTCTTGCCCCCGTACGTTAGATGCCCGGCGGCCAGACGCGAAGAGCGACATTCACAGCCCCTGTGCACAACCCCACAGGCCCTGTGGACAACCGGCCCGAAGGCTGTGCACAGGCTGTTTACACAGCTGTGGATGAAGCAATTCACGAGCCTGTGACTCTGCACCTGACCTGCGGAAACGGTTCTCCACCCGATGTGGACCCGACAAAGACTCGGGCGCGTTTGCTGCCCGTGGCTAATCCACATCTCCTTGTCGACAAACTCGTTGCAGCGGGCATGAGATGTTACCTATAGAGGGCTCGATGCCTATTACATTGGGACCGATGCCTGCTCTTCGCCGCCGCCTGGACACCGACGATCGCGAGATCTTGCGACTCGCCGTGCCGGCGTTCTTCGCTCTCGTCGCCGAGCCGCTGTTCCTGCTCGCCGACACCGCCATCGTCGGGCATCTGGGTACCAACCCGCTCGCCGGCCTCGCGATCGCGGGTACGGTCGTCCAGACCCTGGTCTATCTCGCCGTCTTCCTGGCGTACGGCACGACGGCTGCCGTCGGTCGTCACCTCGGCGCCGGCGACCTGCGCGGCGCCCTCGCGACCGGGATCAGCGGGATCTGGCTCGCCCTGCTGATCGGCGCGGTCCTGACCGTCGTTGTCGCGGTCGGTGCCGACACGATCGTCGGCTGGTTTGACGCCGACCCCGCGGTCAACGAGCAGGCGGTCGACTACCTGCGGATCGCGGCCTTCGGCATTCCGCCGATGCTCGTGGTGCTGGCCGGCACCGGCATCCTGCGCGGCCTGCAGGACACCCGCACTCCACTGGTCATCGCGGTCGCCGCCAACCTGGCGAACATCGGACTCAATTTCGCCTTCGTCTACGGGCTCGACCTGGGCATCTCGGGATCGGCGCTCGGCACGACGGTGGCACAGTTCGGCGCCGGGCTCGCCCTGGTGGCCATCGTCGTACGAGGGGCGCGACGGCACGGCGCTGCGCTGCGGCCGGATCGCCGCGGCATCGCCGAGGCGGCCCGGGCCAACGTGCCGCTGTTCGTCCGGACCGCGACCCTGCGGGCGGCGTTATTGCTGGCCACGCTGGTCGCGAGCACGATGGCCGCGTCGTCGATCGCTGCCTACCAGATCGTCTGGACCATCACGATCACGCTCGCCCTGGCGCTCGACGCGATCGCGATCGCCGGCCAGGCGATGACCGGTCGCTACCTCGGTGCCGGCGACGTCGAGAGCACCCGCCGTACGACCCGCCGGATGATGGCGTGGGGGCTGTGGTTCGGCGTCGTCGTCGGCGGCCTGCTGCTCGTCACGAGCCCCTGGCTGCCCCGCGCGTTCTCCAGCGACCCGGACGTTTGGCACGCCGCGCTCGGCGGGCTGATCGTGCTGGCCCTGACCCAGCCGACCAGCGGCGTCGCGTTCGTCCTGGACGGCGTCCTGATCGGCGCCGGCGACGGCACCTACCTGGCCTGGGCCGGTGTGGTGACGCTCGCCGTGTACGCCCCGCTGGCCGGTCTGGTCTGGGCTTTGGAGCTTGGACTGACGTCGCTGTGGATCGCGTACTCGGTCTTCCTCTTCGCCCGAACCGCCACACTTGTCCACCGGGAACGCTCCGACGCCTGGCTGATCACCGGCGTGCCGGTCCGGTCGCGAGCCTGACCGACTTGTCGCCAGCGCCTCCGCCGATAACGTGGGGACCGTGACCACGAACACCGGCCCGCAAGACGAACCGACCGATACCGGGCTCTCCGAAGACGAGGTTCGGGCCTACGTAGAGAAGCTACGCACTGCGCCGGCCGACCAGTTGCTCGTCGAGCTGCTGTTCACCGCGCTCAATGCCGCGCAGGTGAAGCTCGGCCGCAACGACGCCCGGCTGTTCATCGACTTCAGCGCACTGCTGATGGACCACGTGCGCGACTATCTACCGGACGATGCGAGGACGCAGGCCGACCAGGCGCTCGGTCAGCTGCGCATGGGCCAGGTGCAGGCCGAGGCGGAGGTTGCCAAGACCGGTCGGGCCGAACCCAACGACCTCGAGCGCCCACCGACGGGCATCACGTCGCACCCGGCCGAGCAGCCGGTCCCACCGGCGCCGTCACCACCGACCGGTGGCAGCTCGGGCCTCTGGGTTCCCGGCCGCGACGGCTAACCCGACGACGGCAGCGGCCGCGAGAGGTTGGCCGCCTCAGGACGGGACGACGTTGAGCGCGAGGCTCGCGGTGACCTCGGGGTGGATCCGGACGTTGACCTCGTGGGGGCCGAGCGACTTGATCGGCTGGACGATCTCGATCCGGCGCTTGTCGATGTCGGGACCGCCGGACGCGCGCACGGCCTCGACGATGTCGGTCACCGTGACCGACCCGAACAGCCGGCCGCCAGATCCGGCTCGCACCTGGAGGTTCACCGGCTGCGCCTCGAGCTGAGACTTGATCTCCTCGGCGTGGCCGAGATCACGCACGTCACGGACCTCGCGGGCCTTCTTGATCGTGCTGATCTGCTTGTCGGCGCCCTTGGTCCAATGGATGGCCAGACCACGCGGCACGAGGAAGTTGCGGCCGTAGCCGTTCTTGACCTCGACGACGTCGCCGGGCGCACCGAGGTTCGCGACCTCGTGGGTGAGGATGAGCTTCATATCTCCCGAACCGCCTTTACCGAGACGTGGAGGTGTACGGCAGGAGCGCCATCTCACGGGCGTTCTTGATCGCGGTCGCGATCTGACGCTGCTGCTGGACGGTCACACCGGTGACCCGGCGGGCCCGGATCTTGCCGCGGTCGGAGATGAACTTCCGCAGCAGGGCGGTGTCCTTGTAGTCGACATACTTGATGCCCTGCGCGTGCAGCGGATTCTGCTTCTTGCGGGGCTTGCGTACTTCAGGCTTAGGCATGGGCTTGTTTCCTCAAATTCCTGGGGTTGCTGTTGTCAGTGGCTGACGTCGGGGACGTCGAGCGTCAGAACGGGGGTTCTTCGCTGGCCGCACCGCCACCGCCGCCGGACGCCCACGGGTCGTTGCCACCGGAGCCGCCGGAGCTGGGCTGGTTGCCGCCGCTCGGCGGGTTGGCCCACGGGTCGTTGCCACCGGAGCCGCCGGAGCCGCCCTGGCCCTGCCAGCCGCCGGACCCGGCGCCGGAGCGCGTCGTCTTCGCGACCTTGGCCGTGGCATTGCGGAGGCTCGGCCCGACCTCGTCGACGCCGATCTCGAAGACCGTGCGTTTCTCGCCCTCGCGCGTCTCGTACTGCCGGGACTTCAGGCGACCCTGGACGATCGCGCGCATGCCTTTCTGCAGCGTCTCGGCGACGTTCTCGGCCGCCTGCCGCCACACCGAGCAGGTGAGGAAGAGCGTGTCGCCGTCGCGCCACTCGCCGGACTGACGGTCATAGATGCGTGGGGTCGACGCGATCCGGAAGTTGGCGACCGCCGCACCCGAGGGGGTGAAGCGAAGCTCCGGGTCGTCGACCAGGTTTCCGACGACGGTGATGACGGTATCGCCTGCCATGGGGACTCCAAGTGTGGTGTGTCGATGCGTCAGTGAACCTCGGCGGTCCGACAGATGACGCGAATCGACCGGCCGGTCAGTGCATCTCGGGTCGGATGACCTTGGTCCGCAGCACCGATTCGTTGAGGGTGAGCTGGCGATCCAGCTCCTTGACGGTGGCGGGCTCGGCATCGAGCTCGATGACGGCGTAGATCCCCTCGGACCGCTTCTTGATGTCGTACGCCATACGGCGACGACCCCAGATGTCGACGGTCTCGACGTTGCCGCCGTCTTGGCGGACGAGATTGAGGTACTGGTCGAGCGACGGACCGACCGTACGCTCCTCGAGATCGGGGTCGAGGATGACCATCACTTCATAGCGACGCAAGGCGATCTCCACCTCCTCTGGACTCAGCGGCCACGGGATTTCCGTGACAGGAGGGCGTTGCATCGAGCCCGGGCACAACCGGGCAACCGAGGCAGTGTAGCCGCGCCGACCCTGCTGATGCGAATCCAGCTCCGGACGACGCTGGCCGCGGGCGGCGCGGGCACTGGCCGAGCACCCGCGCCGCCAGCGCTTACTCCGTCGTGATGGCGCGGAGCACATCGAGGCGGGCAGCCCGGCGAGCCGGGAGGAGCGCCGCGAGTACGCCCACGAACGCCGCGATCAGCACGAAGACCGCGAGCCTCACGTACGGCACGGACAGCACGTCCAGCCCCTGATCGGCGATTGCCCGCTGGAGTACGACGCCGAAGACCACGCCCATCACGACGCCGAGCACCGCACCGAGCACCGCGATCGCGATCGACTCGAGCCGGACCATCCGGCGCAGCTGGCGACGACTCATGCCGACCGCCCGGAGCAGACCGACCTCCCGGGTCCGCTCGATGACCGACAGGGCCAGCGTGTTGATGATCCCAAGCACGGCGATGATGATTGCGAGGCCGAGCAGCGCGTAGATCAGGAACAGCAACTGGTTGACGTTGGCCTTGAACTCGTTGGCGAACTCCTCCTGGTCCTTCAGCGACACCGTCGGCACGTCCTTGACGATCTCCTCCAGGTCGGACCGGACCTGCGTCGGCGACGCGTCGGGGTCACGCAGGATGTAGACGTACGAGTCGGCCGGCCGGATCTTGGCGGCGGCGAAGACCGAGAACGACACGACGTACTGACCCATCGCCGGGTTGTCGTCGTACGTGGCGACGACCCGCACCGACTGCGTGGACCCGGGGAAGTCCATGTCGATCGTGTCGCCGACCGAGGCGCCCAGGTCGTCGGCAGTGCCGCTGTCCAGTGCGATGGTCGAGCCACTCAGGTCGTCCAGCGAGCCGTCGAGCACCGTGGCGTCGACCATCTGGTTGAACGCTTCCGGATCGACGGCGCCGCCCCAGATCTGCTTGTTGTCGACGTCGACCGGCGAGGAGCGATAGGCCGCCACCGACTCGACACCGTCGACCTGCGAAGCCTGCTGCGCGATGCCGGGCGAGAACGGCGCACCGATGGCATTGGAGATGACGTAGTCCGCCGCGAGGTTCTCCTTGACCATGTTGTCGATGCTGGCGTTGGCCGACGAGCCGAGCACCGACATGGTCGCGACCAGGGCGAGCCCGATCATGAGGGCCGAGGCGGTGGCAGCAGTACGACGCGGGTTGCGCAGCGAGTTCTGGGTCGCGAGCCGGCCGACCATGCCGAACGGCCGGAACAGCCGTCCGAGCACCTGCAGGACCGGCCGCCCGACCACCGGACTCAAGGCCGCGACGCCGAGAAGGACGCACAGGATGCCGAGTCCGACCAGCGCCGCGCCGCGGCCGCCCGAGCCGACCAGCCCGAGCGCCATGAATCCGGCACCAAGGACCACCACGATCGCGCCGATCAGGGTCCGGCGGCGGATCGACGACTCGGGCAGCGCGATGTCGTCGCGAAGCGCTGCGACCGGCGCGATCCGACTGGCCCGGCGGGCCGGCAGGTAGGCGGCGATCATCGTGACGCCGATGCCAACGGCGTACGCCAGGATCGCCGTCCGCGGCTTGAAGACCAGCGAGTCCAACTGGAGATCGATGCCGATCGCGCGCATCAATGCGGTCAGTGCCGGTGGCAGGGCGAACCCGAGCAGGATGCCTACCGTCGACCCGACCAACCCGATGATGAACGACTCGAGCAGGACCGAACGCGTGACCTGCCGCCGCGAGGCACCGAGGGCCCGGAGCAGTGCCAGCTCCCGGCTGCGCTGCGCGACCAGGATCGAGAACGTGTTGATGATGAGGAACGTGCCGACGACGAGAGCGATCCCTGCGAAGACGAGCAGGAAGATGCTGATGAAGCTGATCGCCTGCTCGAAGTCGTCCTGCGACTCACTGGCCAGGTCGTCGCCGGTGCGAGCCGTCAGGTCGCTCGGGATGACGGCGGCCGCTTCGTCGCGCAGCTCCTGCTGACTGACCCCGTCCTTGGCGGTCAGCCAGATGTCGGTGTAGACGTCGCGGCCGTCGAAGAAGAGGTCCTGCATCGCCTTGGTATCGAACACCGTGAGCGTGGCGCCCTGCAGCGATCCCTCGCCGAACTTCACGATGCCGGTCAGGGTGGCCTGCTGCAGTCCGGCGTTCTGGTCGATCAGCGTCGCGAGCGGAACCGTGTCGCCGATCTTGTATCCCGCCTGGTCGGCGGTGAACTCGTCGAGCATGATCTCGCCGGGTCCGGTCGGCTGGCGGCCCTGGTCGACCGACAGCACCGGCCGCCCGGTGATCGACGGGGCGTCGTTGAAGTTGACCGCGAACGAGGGCGGTCCGTTGCCGCCGACCAGCTTGCCGTCCTTGTCGACTACATAGACGTTGCCGACCGTGACATTGCCGTCAACGCGCTCAGCGCCAGGAACCTCAGCCTGAAGTTTCTTCAATACAGCCGCGGGGATCGTACGAACATCGCCGGCGCCGCTCGGATCGGCCGGGTCGGTCGCGTCCTTGACCTGGACGCCGACGTCGGGAGTCGTGCCGTTGACGATGCCGTCGAAGCTCTTGCTCAAGGTGTCGGTGAAGACGAAGGAGCCGGCGACGAAGGCGACTCCGAGCACGATGGCGAATGCGCTGAGCGCCAATCTCAGCTTGCGCGCCAGCAGGTTGCGCATGGTGGCGCGAAACATCGGCTACACCCCGTCCGCGGATGTCGACGAGAACTCCGACGTCTGGAGCGTCTTCATCCGCTCGAGAACCTTGTCGGCATTCGGGTCGCGCATCTCGTCGACGACCTTGCCGTCGGCCAGGAACACGACGCGATCGGTGTACGCCGCGGCGATCGGGTCGTGGGTCACCATGACGACGGTCTGGCCGAACTCGTCGACGGCGCGCCGGAGGAATCCGAG
>Ga0081455_10000153_pt1 | contig 83186 bp, 70 predicted proteins | sample TabmetS3T2R1_FD_70207 | JGI IMG/M metagenome (GOLD analysis project Ga0081455, IMG submission 70207) | Tabebuia heterophylla rhizosphere microbial communities from the University of Puerto Rico - S3T2R1 | ecosystem: Host-associated > Plants > Roots > Rhizosphere ... | reverse complement strand
CCCGCCATTATTCATTGAGAAATTGGCCCGCCGGTGTCAGAAGGCGGGGCTTATATCATCGCGCCAGCGTTAAGGACACAGGGCTTTCCCCAGCCCTCTACCGCCTTTTATGGGGTCAAGTTCGCGGGCAGAGGTGGCTCTTCCTTCATCAAAGTAATAGTTACTCGGCGGTTCGGGGACATCGAAGGATCGTCGGGGAACAAGGGATCGGTGTCGGCCTTGCCTCCAACCATAAAAATATTGCCCGCCGGCACGCCCTCCGCTTCGAGAATTTGGCGTACCGCGTTGGCACGGTCTGCCGACAGCTCCCAAGGGCCATATCCGGGCTTTGGCGGAACCTTGCTTGTGGACGTGTGCCCTACGATCGACAGCCGGTAAGGCATCGCTTTGAGCTGAGGCGCAATCTTCTGGATAATTCTGCGCGTGCGCTCGAAAGGCTCTTTGGCACCATCGGGGAACATCGAACGACCGTCCTGGTCGACAATCTCGATGTTGAGTCCCTGCTTCGTTTCCTCGAGCATAATGTGCTTTGAGACCTCGGTGATCTCGGGCATTTCCTGCAACGCCTGCCGCAGCGACGCGGATGCAAGCGAAAACTTGCGGTCTTCCTTGAAACGAGCACCATAGGAGCGTTGACGGTCGTTCTCTTCGGGTGATGGCGTCGCGGAGGCTTCGGCCGGGTCGATGTGCGCAGCGTTTTTAAGCCTTGGCCGCGTCGGAAGGCCGAGGACCTCGATGATGCCCGAGTAGCGCACCTTGTCCTGAACACCGAAGGCGTCACGCATAGATCCGGCCACGACTTGAAGCTTTGCCTGATCCTGCGTTGAAAAGGCAACGAGCATAACAAAGAAACTGACCAGAAGGCCCATAAGATCGGCGAAGGTGACGAACCACCCGTGACCGCCGCCGTGACCTGCTTCCTTACGTCTCGCCATCCTGTGCCTGCAAACGCGCGCTAAGCGGGTACGGTCGCCGCTTCTTCCCCTTCATCCTCTTCGGTATGCCGATGCTTCTCGGGCAGGTAGGCGAGCAGCATCTCACGTACCAGAGTCGGGCTCTTGGCCTCACGGATCATCAGAATCCCGTCGATGATCAGCGTGCGATTGATCTCCTCGTCGACAAGTTTGAGATGCAGCTTGTCGGCAATCGGCAGGCACAGGAGGTTCGCTACCGCCGCTCCATAGAACGTTGCCAGCAGGGCAACCGCCATGAACGGGCCAAGTTTCGAAGGATCGGTCATGTTGGCGAACATCTGCACCATGCCGATGAGCGTCCCGATCATCCCGAAGGCCGGGGCGCAGTCCCCGACTGCGCGGTAGATTTTCTGGCCTTCATCGAGATGCGTTAGAAAATTGTCGCGATCCCGCTCGAGGTTGTCGCGAATGAAATTTCCGTCGTAACCGTCGGCAACGAAGCGGACGCCTTTGGCAAGGAACGGATCCTCGATCTCGACCTTCTCGAGTCCGATCGGGCCCTGCTTGCGTGCAACCTCGGCCAAACCGGCGATCTCATCCACCAGGTCGCGCTGGCTCATGCGGCGCAGCGTGAAGGCAAACTTGGCTCCGAGGGGAAGCCCGTGGAAGATCGATGCGAGCGGGAAGCGGATGAGCGTTGCGGCAAATGACCCGCCGAAAATCACGATCGCGGCATGCATGTCGGCAAACATGCGCAGATCGCCGCCCAGCAGGATCAAAGTTGCAAGGACACCGGCGCCGGCCAGGAGTCCAAGACCTGTCGAAATATCCATTACGAACCCACCCAACGCCCACAACGATTCGGGCGACTGCCAAAGCAGTTCCCCCGGTGTCGACCCTAGACTGGCGCTGTTAAGAGGCGGTAAAGGCTAACCGATCGTGAAAGAAAAACGCCCGGAATGGGTCATCGGCCCGTGACCCTGCGGCAAAAAGCTGCAAAACTTGCTGCAATCAGGCGGTCATGCCGAATGGTCCGGCCCCGGACCCCTTAAAAAAGTCAAAAGGAGTGCGACCCATGCGAGAAATTGGCCATTTTATCGGTGGCAAGACGGTAAAAGGGGGCTCCGGACGCTTTGGCGACGTTTTTGATCCCAATACCGGCGAGGTCCAGGCGAAAGTCGCCTTGGCAAAGCATTCGGAGGTCGAACATGCGATCGCGGATGCGCAGGCAGCCCAGTCAGCCTGGGCGGCCACGAACCCGCAGCGCCGCGCGCGGGTGATGTTCAAGTTTCTTGAGCTAGTCCAGAAGGAATTCGAGCCGCTCGCCAAGCTTCTCTCGTCGGAGCACGGAAAAACCATTCCCGATGCACGGGGCGATATTCAGCGCGGCATCGAAGTGGTCGAATTCGCCTGCGGCATTCCACATTTGTTGAAAGGCGAATTCACGGAGGGCGCCGGGCCGAGCATCGACCTTTATTCGGTCCGCCAGCCGCTTGGGGTCGTCGCCGGCATCACGCCGTTTAATTTTCCCGCAATGATCCCGATGTGGAAATTTGCGCCGGCGATCGCCTGCGGCAATGCGTTCATTCTTAAGCCGTCAGAACGCGATCCGTCCGTTCCGATACGTCTTGCGGAATTAATGATCGACGCAGGTCTTCCACCTGGCGTGCTCAACGTTATCAATGGCGACAAGGAAGCCGTCGATACGCTGCTTACCGATCCGCGCGTCATGGCCATTGGCTTCGTCGGATCTTCGGCAATCGCCGACTACATCTACTCAACTGGCTGTGCCCACGGCAAACGTGTCCAATGTTTCGGCGGCGCAAAAAACCATATGATTGTGATGCCTGATGCCGACATGGATCAGGCGGTCGACGCTCTCGTCGGTGCGGGCTACGGCTCGGCCGGCGAACGCTGCATGGCGGTTTCAGTCGCAGTTCCTGTCGGCAAGAAGACGGCGGACATCCTGGTCGAAAAGCTCATCCCGCGCGTCGAAAGTCTCAAAATTGGCCCGTCGAGCGATCCGCAAGCTGACTACGGACCGCTCGTGACCAAGGCGCATCTCAACAAAGTGAAAGACTATGTCGACCTCGGCGTAAAGGAAGGCGCCAAGCTCCTGGTCGATGGCCGCGGATTCAAGCTGCAAGGCTACGAAAACGGCAACTTCATGGGCGGTTGCCTGTTCGACGACGTGAAACCGAATATGCGGATCTATAAAGAGGAAATCTTTGGGCCCGTCCTCTCGGTCGTGCGCGCCAAGGATTACGACGAGGCGGTGCGTCTGCCCTCAGAACACGAATACGGAAATGGCGTTGCCATCTTCACGCGTGATGGCGATACGGCGCGCGATTTTGTCAACAAGGTACAGGTTGGGATGGTCGGCGTTAATTTTGCGATTCCGGTCCCTCTCGCCTATCACACCTTCGGCGGTTGGAAGCGTTCTGGCTTCGGAGATCTCAACCAGCACGGTCCCGACTCGGTCCGCTTCTACACGAAAACCAAAACCGTCACTTCCCGCTGGCCGACCGGCACGAAGGAAGGCGCGGAATTCGTGATCCCCACGATGAAGTGAATGGCACGCGCCAGGACAACTTCTGGAGTGCTTGTTGTCCTGACGCTGACAGGCTGCGCGGGCGATCGCGTCCCACTTGAATCGGCTTCCACGCAAAAGGACCTCACCATTCCCGGCCGGTGGATCCTGTCGACTGCAAACGCGCCCACCTGCGGGCTTGAATTCCGCGGCGCCGCGGGCGGCCGTGCCGGATCAATTTCCCCGGACGGGGGCTGCCCCGGAAAATTCTACACGAGCCGACGCTGGTCGATGGACGACGGTGCGATAATGATCACCGATGCCGAGAGCCAACCGTTGGCCTATTTCAGGCTGGTCGGCGACCGTTATGAAGGACAGTCTGCGAACGGTACGCCGATAACTCTTTCGCGTTAGAAACATCAAGATCGGAAATCCAATGGCCGAGTACCAGCTTTATTGCTTCGCCCAGTCCGGTAACGCTTATCGGGCCGCGCTCATGCTCAATCTGATCGGTGCCGACTGGGAGCCGATCTGGGTTGATTTTTTCGGCGCCATGCCACAGCGCACTCCGGAATTCCGGGCCAACGTCAATGAAATGGGTGAGATGCCGGTCCTCGTACACGGCAAAAAGAAACTCTCGCAGTCGGGTGTCATCCTGACCTACCTCGCCCGGCATACCGGAAAATTCAAACCGAAGGACGAGGACGAGGAGCTCGAAGCACTCCGCTGGATGATTTTCGACAACCAGAAAGTAAACGGCTTCCTCGGCCCATTCCGCTTTCTGAAAATATTCGCCAAGCCACCGGGTGATCCGGCAGTGTTGGCCTTTCTGAAAGGACGTATCGACGGCAACCTGGCGATCGTGAACAAGCGGTTGACCGGCCGCCAATTCCTTATCAGTAACAGGCCTACGATCGCCGACGTTTCAATGGCCGCCTACTTGTACTATCCCGCCGAAGAATTCGGATTTGATATTGCGAACGACCACCCGGCGATCGGTGCCTGGCTCGATCGCATGAAGGCGCTGCCAGGATGGAAGCATCCTTACGACTTGATGCCTGGGCATCCGCTGGCGAAAGGTTGAATTCAGTTAAGCCGTGCCCGACGATTGTCGTCGGCGGCGTGGTCGGCCGCGCCAGGCGTGAATGCCGCCGCCTCGGCCCCACTTGCCGCGGCGGCAGCAGCGTCCTTGCGCTGATACTCCCGGTACCACAGCCAACTCAATGGCAGACAGGCAAGATAGGCTATCGTTCCAATGGTCAGAACCGGCCACGGATAGCTGAGCAGCAAGGCAAAGAACAGGACGACCAGAACGAAGACTGGCAGCACCATCTCAGGCGGCACGCGCTTTCCGACACGCTTTCCCGAAAACACGGGGAGCCGTGAAACCATCAGTAGCGCAATTGCCAAAGTGTAGAAGAACGTCAGCCAGGCAGTAATGAGGCCATCGGAAACTCCGAGGAGACTCAGATAGATCGGGAGCATAACCGTGATGGCGCCGGCAGGCGCTGGAATGCCGGTGAAAAAATTGCCAGCCCATACCGGCCTGTTGGGATCGTCAATCATCACATTGAACCGCGCGAGTCGCAGCCCCGCGCAGATTGCAAAGACCAACGCGGCAATCCATCCCGCTGATTTGATATCGTGCAATCCCCAAAAGTAGAGAATGATTGCCGGCGCAACGCCAAAATTCACAAAATCGGCAAGGCTGTCGAGCTCCGCGCCAAAACGGGACGTGCCCTTGAGCATGCGCGCGATGCGCCCGTCAATTCCATCGAGCAAGGCAGCAACCACGATCGCCGCAAGCGCCAACTCGAGTCGATTTTCGACCGCGAGGCGGATCGCCGTGAGACCAGCGCACAACGCCAGCAGCGTAATCAGATTGGGGAGCAAAGTGCGCACCGGGATCGCCTTAAAGCGGCGACGGAACGGCGGCGGAGCAGGATCGAAGGGCTGAAAAACCATGGGCATAATATAGTCCCGTGGCGGTGTGGACGCCACGGCACTCAAAGCGCGTTTCTTCGGGCTTGTTAACCTTTTATCCCGTGCGGAACGCGCGTCCGCCTTCGCTGGCCGCGCGCAGATCGGCCAGGACGGTTTCTCCGGCGGTTGCGGTTTGACCGACCGCGACAAGCGGAGGCACCCCCTCCGGCAGGTAGATATCGACCCGGGAACCGAAGCGGATCATGCCAAAGCGCTCTCCCGCTCCGATTGGCTGGCCCATGCGCACGAAGCAGACGATGCGACGAGCAACCAGGCCCGCGATCTGCACTACCGCGACACGCGCCCCGGGTATCGCAATCACCAGCGCATTGCGCTCGTTATCGACACTGGCCTTGTCCAGGTCGGCGTTGAAGAACTTGCCGGGCTGGTACACGATTTTTTCGATTTTTCCGGAGACCGGGCACCGGTTCACGTGGCAATCGAAAACGCTCATGAATATCGAAATTCGCGGCAACGGCTTTTCGCCCAGTCCGAGTTCGCGCGGCGGCGCGGCGCTGGTTACCTGGCTCACGCGGCCGTCTGCCGGCGCCACCACGAGACCATCGCGCACCGGTGTTACGCGGGGCGGGTCGCGGAAAAAATAGGCGCACCAGATCGTGGCAAGAGTACCGAGCCAGCCAAGCGGACTCCACAGCCAGAACAGGCCCAGACTCGCCAGCGCAAAAGCACCGATGAACGGATATCCTTCCGGTGTGACCGGCACGAATTGTGAGCGAATCGAATCATAAATTGACATGCCGCTATCTTACTCTGCCGCATCGGCGGGCGCTTCGAGCGGCGCGGGAGCCTCTGTAATTGCATCCACCACCGGAGGCGGATTTCGGTTTGGCGCGCCCTGATCCTCGCCCGCAAGCGCAAGCTTTTCCCGCGCTTCTTCCGCCTCACGCTGGCGATTCCACATGCTTGCGTATAAGCCGTTCTTGGCGAGCAGGGCATAGTGTGTGCCCCGCTCAACGATTTCGCCCTTGTCCAGCACTATGATCTCATCGGCGCCGACAATGGTGGATAGCCGGTGCGCGATCACGAGTGTGGTTCGGTTACGCGAGACCCGTTCGAGCGCATCCTGAATTTCTTTTTCAGTATGGCTGTCCAGCGCCGACGTTGCTTCGTCAAGAACCAAAATGGGAGGGCCCTTCAGGATTGTGCGTGCGATTGCGACGCGCTGCTTTTCGCCGCCTGACAGCTTGAGTCCGCGTTCGCCGACTTCCGTTTCGTAGCCTTTCGGAGCAATTCGAATGAGTGGATCGATCTGCGCCAGACGGGCCGCCTCCTCTACCTCGGCATCAGTCGACTCCCAGCGGCCGTAACGAATGTTGTAGCGAATGGTGTCGTTAAACAGCACGGTATCCTGCGGCACCATGCCGATCGCCCGGCGAAGCGACTTCTGGGTGACCTTTGCAATATCCTGACCGTCGATCAGGATGTGACCGCTCGACAGATCGTAGAAGCGGAACAGCAACCGCGAAATCGTCGACTTCCCGGCGCCGGAGGGGCCGACAACGGCAACTGTCTTGCCGGCTGGCACTTCGAAGCTGATCCCCTTGAGGATCGGACGTTCCGGATCATACGCGAACGCTACATTCTCAAAGTGAATTGTCCCGCTGTCGACCTTCAACTGGGGCGCATTGGTTACGTCCTTTATTTCCGGATCGCGAGAGAGAATCGCGAACATGATCTCGATGTCGGTAATCGCCTGCTTGATCTCGCGATAGACCATGCCCATGAAATTGAGCGGTTGGTAAAGCTGGATCATCATGGCGTTAATGAGCACAAAATCGCCGACGGTCTTCGTGCCAGATTGAATTTCAAAGGCGCACATCACCATGACAGCGGCAAGCCCGATGGTGAAAATCACTGCCTGTCCGGCGTTAAGGACGGCAAGCGAAGTATAAGAACGCACACTCGCGTCTTCGTATCTTGCCATGGCCCGATCGTACCGCGCGGCCTCACGTTCCTCAGCGGAAAAATACTTTACGGTTTCGTAGTTGAGCAGCGAGTCGATGGCTTTCACGTTTGCATCGGTATCGCTGTCGTTCATCTTCCGGCGAATCCCAATCCGCCATTCGGTCGCGCGGTACGTGTAGGTCATGTACAGTGCAACAGTGATGGAAATGACGGCTACGTAGCGCCAGTCAAATTGCCACATAAGCACAATAACGATGAACGCGAGCTCGACGACTGTCGGCGACAGCTGCAGGATGACCATGCGTACAATCGTTTCGATGCCATTGCGGCCACGTTCGAGCACGCGTGTCAGTCCACCGGTTTTGCGCTCAAGGTGGAAGCGCAGCGACAATTCGTGCATGTGGACGAAAGTACGGTATGCGAGCCGCCGCACTGCGTGCATCGCCACCTTGGCAAACAACCCGTCACGCAGCTGCGTGAAAGCGGCCATCACTATACGCATGCCGCCATAGGCGATCGTCATCGCGATCGGTGCGGCAATCGCCCATAACAACCAGTCAGATGCCGCAACGGGTGCGCTCCCGTGGCCAGCGAGGGCGTCCGTAGCCCATTTGAAAGTAAAAGGTACGGCAACTGTTGCGAGCTTTGCCGCAAGCAAAAGTAAAAGCGATCCCAACACGCGTACCTTGAGGTCGCCACGGTCCGATGGCCAGATGTAGGGCCACAGATGAATAATGGTCTTGAGCAGTGATCCGCGCCCGGCGGAAACGCGCGAATCGCTTTCGGATGTGCGGTGAGAGTGGTGGTCGCTCATTCAGGTCTTCATATAGGGGGTTTCACGGCCGTAATCATCATCCACCGACAACAGCCGCGGATTTTTCGACCATGCCTTGACGATGCCGCAAGCGCGATGCACATGCTTGGTTATGAACAGAAGCGAAAAAACCAACAAAATCCGGGCAATCTGCGTCTATTGCGGCTCCGGCCCGGGAACCGACCCCGCCTTCGCGGAGGCGGCCCAAGCTTTCGGCGCGATCCTTGCAAAAAATGGCATCCGATTGATTTTTGGCGGCGGTTCAATCGGCATGATGGGGGCAATTGCCAAATCGGTGCTCGACCGCGGCGGAGCGGTGACGGGCGTCATTCCCGAGTTTCTCGTTTCGCGCGAACATGCGATGCGCGGCGCCGACAACCTGATCGTCACCCGCGACATGCATGAGCGCAAGCGCAAGATGTTTGAACTGGCGGACGCCTTTGTCGCAATGCCGGGCGGCATCGGGACTCTAGAGGAAGTGGTCGAACAGATTACGTGGGTTCAGCTCGGCCGCCACCGTAAGCCAATTTTGCTCGCCAACATCAAGAATTTCTGGGATCCGCTTTGCGCGTTGATCGATCACATGAAGAGGCTCGAATTCATTCGGCACGACCTAAGCTTCGAACTGCTTGTCGCGGATAATGTCGCAGCTATCCTGCCGATGCTCGAGAAATCGGCTGCAGCCGTTACGGAAGCAGAAAAGCAGATGCCGGCCGTGATAGCAGACCGGCTCTAGCGGTCATAAGAACGTAACTGCTTCGATGCGGTTACCGTCGGGATCGCGAACAAAAGCTGCGTAGTAACGATCATTGTATTCGGCGCGGAGCCCAGGCGCCCCATCGGATGTCCCTCCGCTCGCAATCGCGGCGGCATGGAAAGCGTTCACAGCTTCTGCGGATTGAGCACGCAAGCAAATATGCATGCCGCTATCCTGAGCGACAGGCGTCATTTCCGAACGGCGATTGATCCAAAACTCGGGATATTTCTTGCCGTAGCCGATGGCCGCATCGGGCCATTCCCGCAGCTTGTTCAACCCGAGCGGCGCAAGCAGCGTCGTGTAAAACGATTCCGCTGCCTTGATGTCCCGAACGGCGATAGAAATGTGATCGATCATGGGCCCTCCGCCGGATCCCGGTTCAGCCCTTACTATCTCACGCAGGCGCGCCTGATTTCACGAGTTTAAAAATGATCGAATCCATCAAGGCCTGGAATGACGCATCGATGATATTGGGAGACACTCCGACCGTCGTCCATCGATCGCCATTTTCATCCTCGCTCTCGATCAGCACACGCGTGACGGCCTCGGTTCCAGCATTGAGGATACGGACGCGATAGTCAGTGAGCTTCAGACCGGCAATATATTTCTGGTACTTGCCGAGGTCCTTGCGCAGCGCAAGGTCGAGCGCATTGACGGGACCATTGCCTTCCGCCGCAGAGATCATGTTGTCCTCGCCGACTTTCACCTTCACAACCGCCATGGTGACAGTGACGCGCTGACCTTTGGCGTTATTGCGTTGCTCGACGTTGACATCGAATTGCGTCACGTCAAAATAATTCGGCACTTTGCCGAGTGTACGGCGCGCCAGCAGCTCGAATGAGGCATCTGCCGCTTCGTAAGCATATCCGATCGCCTCACGTTCCTTCACGATCTCCAGAAGGCGGACGATCCGCGGGTCATCCTTGTCAGTTTTGATGCCGACACGTTCGAGCTCCGCCAGGACGTTGGATTTACCCGCCTGTTCGGACACCAGTACTTTCCGGCGGTTACCGATCGTGTCTGGCGCAACGTGCTCGTAAGTCGCCGGGTCCTTCATGATGGCGGACGCGTGGATTCCAGCTTTGGTCGCAAATGCACTTTCGCCGACATATGGCGCATGCCGATTGGGCGCCCGATTCAGCCGTTCATCGAGGGTGTGAGAAACGTGGGCAAGCTTCTTGAGCGCGGCATCGCTCACTCCGATTTCAAAGCGCGCCGCGAACTCCGGCTTGAGCTTCAACGTCGGGATGATGGAAACCAGGTTGGCATTTCCGCAACGCTCGCCAAGTCCGTTAAGCGTGCCCTGGATCTGACGGGCGCCGGCTCGCACCGCCGCCAATGAGTTCGCAACTGCCTGATCGGTGTCGTTGTGGGCGTGAATGCCGACGTGATCGCCTGGAATGATCTTCACCACCGCGCCAACAATCTTTTCGATCTCGTCCGGAAGGGTGCCGCCGTTCGTGTCACACAGGACGACCCAACGTGCCCCCTCGTCATAGGCCGCCTTCGCGCAGGCGAGTGCGTATTTAGGGTTGGCCTTGTAGCCGTCAAAGAAGTGCTCGCAGTCGAGTAGAACTTCCCTGCCCTTTGCCTTGGCAGCGCGCACACTGTCCCGGATCGAAGCGAGATTTTCCTCTTCGGTCGTCTCCAGTGCAACCTTTACATGGTAGTCCCATGACTTGGCGACAAAGCAAATGGCGTCTGCTTTTGCCTCAAGAAGAGCCGCAAGACCGGGGTCGTTAGAGGCTGAGCGGCCCGGCCGCCGCGTCATTCCGAAGGCAGTGAAGGTGGTGGCAAGCTTTCGGTCCTTGCCGAACAGATCGGAATCGGTCGGGTTGGCGCCCGGATATCCGCCCTCGACGTAGTCAATGCCGAGCTCGTCCAGCATGCTCGCGATCGCCAGCTTGTCGGCGAGCGTGAAATCGACGCCGTTTGTCTGCGCGCCGTCGCGCAAAGTCGTGTCGAAAAGATAGAGACGTTCCTTCGGCATTGCGGTTCTCACCAAAGGTAATAATTCGAGACCAATGCGATGGCGATCACAATTGCGATGGCACCCATCAGAACATGGTGGCGTTTCATGAGTGTCCTTATGTCAAGCGGTAGACGGCATAGAGCGCGATCACCACAGCGGCAGCAAGCACCCCGTATTTGAGCACGATGTAGTAAAGCCAATGGCGCGGAAATGGGGTATCGGGTTTGGTCATGTACCCTCCCGTTTTGCAGCAAGTTGCTTTTGTAGCGTGGTATTGGCGAGCCACTCGTCGCCGATTGAAACGGAATTCCGTTGCTGGGCGATGTAGCCCCGCTTTTCGAAAAAGCCGCGCGCGCTATCACTTGCATCGACGGTGAGCTTTGCAATACCGCGCGCACCCGCAAGTTTCTCCAGAGCATCTACCAACATCGCGCCAACCCCCTGCCCCGTTGCGGCAGGATGGACGTAGAGCATGTCGATCTTGTCCTTGCCTTCGAGCGACGCAAAGCCAACTGGCGAACCTTCCAGTGTCGCAACCAACGTCAGTTGCCCCGTAAGCTTGCTCCGAAACTCCCCGACATCGTCGGCGGCAGATGCCCAGGCTTCCTGCTGCGCCTCGGTATAGTCATCGGTCGTCAGGTCCTCGATACTGTCGCGAAAAATCTCTCGCAACAGTGGCGCATCCGCCGGCAAGAACGGACGCAGCGCAAGTTTCGGATGCGCAACCGCCATCATCGGTGGTCTCCGACCGGCCAACTAGCTGTGTCGTGGTCGGGATGTTGAAAAGAGATGACCGAAGCCTTGAAAGATTCCTCTTGCGGCTCCGCGCCATCCGGTCGCATCGGAAGCGAACAAATTCCGTCGAAGAAGGCCAATTTGTCCGTCGGATTGAGTTGAATTGTCGGTCGGACGACGTTTGGATTGTCAAAGGCGCCAACCGCGATCTCGATGGGACCACCCGGCTCAAACGTGAGCGGCGTGCCGCATTCAGCGCAAAAGCCACGTCGCACCCTGTTAGAACTTGCGAAACGACGCGGATTCCCGCGCGTCCATTCGAGATCATGAGCCGTCACCAGCGCGCCGAAGATTCCACCAAATGCCTTTTGGCACATGCGGCAGTGACAGATCGACGAGCGGCCAAAGCGGGAGGCGCGAAAGCGTATGGCGCCACACTGGCAGCCGCCGGAATGAAATACGACGCTCATCGTGCGATCTCCCAAGTGGTGCCATCCTTGGAGTCCTTGAGCACAACACCCATGGCAGCGAGTTCGTCGCGAATACGGTCGGCTTCTTTGAAATTTTTTGTCCTTCGAGCGGTATCGCGCGCTTCGATCAGACTGACCACCCTGGTTTCATCGACCGCTGCCGATTCCGGGCGGAACGCAGTCCACTGAGCCTGTGACAACTGCAGCAAACCGATCAGCTGCGCACTTGCCTTCAGCGATGCGGCAGCGGGCTTTGCCCCTTTCGCTGCCTCGCCCCGCAACTCATGCAACGCGGCAAATGCTTTGGGCGTATTGAGGTCGTCCAGCAGCGCATCGATCGTATCGGCACACAAATAACCAGGCGTCGCGTCGCCGGTGAGCCCGTACCAATGTTCGAGGTTCTTCTCGGCCTCGCGTAATCCTGCGAGGGTCCAGTTCATCGGTTGCCGATAATGCGTCTGCAGCATCGTGAACCGCATGACCTCGCCTGGCCAATCCTTCAGTAGCTCGTGGACCGTGACGAAGTTGCCGAGGCTTTTCGACATCTTCGCGCCTTCGACCTGCAAAAATCCATTGTGCATCCAGAAATTCGCCATCACCGGCGTGTGAAAGGCGCAACGGGACTGCGCAATCTCGTTCTCGTGATGTGGAAACACGAGATCGATACCGCCACCGTGGATATCGAAGGTCTCTCCCAGATGCTTCCACGACATTGCCGAGCATTCGATATGCCAGCCCGGCCGACCGGGCGTCTTGATTCCGGCGGGTGACGGCCAGGCCGGCTCGCCCGGACCCGAGGGCTTCCACAGCACGAAGTCCATCGGATCCTTTTTGAACGGTGCAACTTCGACGCGGGCGCCCGCGATCATCTCGTCAAGCGAACGATTGGAGAGCCTGCCATAGTCCTTCATCGAAGCGACGTGAAAAAGGACATGGTCGGCCGCGACATAGGCGTTTCCGGATTTCAACAGCCGGTCGATCAGCGCCTTCATCTCCTCGATATGCTCGGTCGCACGAGGCTCGACGGTCGGCGGCAGGCAGCCGAGCGCCGCAACGTCTTCCTTGAAATCCCTGTACGTCTCTTCGGTTACCTCACGGATCGAAATCCGGCGTTCGGCGGCGCGGGCATTGATCTTGTCATCGACGTCGGTGACGTTACGGACATAAGTGACATGTTTCTCGCCGTAGACATGACGCAGCAGGCGGAACAGAACATCAAAAACGATGACAGGACGCGCATTGCCGATATGGGCAAAGTCATAAACGGTCGGCCCGCAGACATACATGCGGACGCGTGCAGGATCGATCGGCGTGAACGTCCGCTTCTCCCGCGTCAGCGTGTCGTAAAGCTTGAGTTCCATAGCGAATGACATCCGTCGCCCCGCTGGCCGGGCGTCGTGCTATCTCAAGCTTGAGAAAAGACGGCCGCAGCCAGCGCTGTGCGCTAGCGAATAATCTCCGGGCAAATGCCGCAGATATGGTTAAGGCCGTTCATGGCGGCACAATGATTTGTCGCATGCGCGCCGTCAAGCGCCTGCCTCAAACCGTGCAAAACACGGGAAAAAATCAATGACCGGGCCGAGCGCACGGTTAAGTGGCGATTAACGATTTTAATCGCATTTTCCGTGCGGACGCCGACTCAGACGGCGGATGAGGTCATTCCCGAGCGACACAATGCGGACAGTTTTGATCGGTCTTGCCGCCTTGCTTTGTCTGGTGCCGAGTACCGCGCGCGCCGAGCAGCACATTTTTATCGTTGCCAATGACGCCGACGGCTACGGTATCGACCGCTGTCTGGCATCTGGGGAAAAGTGTGGTGCGGCAGCGGCGAACGCCTACTGCAGGACGCAGGCGTTCGCAGCCGCGGCAAAGTATCACAAGATTGGTCAGGTTGATCTGACTGGTACAATCACAAAAGACGCTTCCGTCACCTGTCAGCCAGGCACATGTGAAGTCGTTGCGATTGTCTGTCTGCGTTAAGGGCGCCCCCTTACGAGACGCCACGCCTCGCCGTCGTCACGGCTGAAATCGCGTTTTCCGTTGGCAAACTTCCCAAGTCGGTGAGGCCGGTTCAAGGTCGCCCGTCGGGCCGGACGGCTTACGTCCATATCGCCAACGGAATCCGACCCCGCTAGATTGCAGTCATGCAAATGGGAGCAGTCACTTGAAACTTTACTCGTTTTTTCGCTCGTCCGCCGCCTACCGCGTTCGCATTGCGCTCAATCTCAAGGGAATATCCTATGAGACGATTCCGGTTCATCTGACGAAAGATGGCGGACGGCAGCACACGCCCGAGTATCGCGCCCTTAATCCGCAAGCCAGGGTACCGGCATTGGTTGTATCGAGCGGCGATGTGCTCACTCAATCAATGGCCATCATTGAATTTCTCGATGAAACACACCCCGAGCCCCCCCTGCTGCCGGTGGACGCTGTCGCGCGGGCCAAGGTGCGAGCGATCGCACAGGCGATCGCTTGCGATATTCATCCCCTCAACAATTTGGTCGCCCTTCAGTACCTCAGGCGGCAACTCAAGCACGAGCAACCGGAGATCGACGCTTGGTATCATCACTGGATCATCGAGGGATTTGGCGCGCTGGAAACCATGCTTGGTCACGGCCCTTACTCTTGTGGCGCCAAAGTCACGCTCGCAGACGTTTGCCTCGTGCCACAGGTTGCAAATGCTCGCCGGCTCAAAGTCCCACTCGACAAATTTCCGAAGATCGTCGCGGCCGATGCCGCGTGCCTGAAGCTGCCGGCGTTCGACAGAGCACGCCCGGAGAACCAACCCGATGCGGAGTGACGCCGATTTGGCTATCTGCTAGACAACCCGGCCGCACGAATTAATCCAGCTGTCAGCAGATAACCCGGTGATCGCAAGCAAGCTCGTACGCGTCGTCCTTTGGATGATCGGCGCATTGCTGTCATTTTCAGTGATGGCCGTGTCCATCCGCGAATTGTCTCGCGGCGGCCTGAGCATTTTTGAGATCCTGGCAATCCGCAGTGGCGTTGCGCTGGTCGTGCTGTTGGTTCTGCTGGCTGTACGGAAGGACCTTCGCGTGCACGCGATGCCGCGTCGGATGAGACTCAACTTTCTCCGCAACGGCGTTCACTACGCCTCGCAATTCTCGTGGGCACTTAGCCTCACCATGCTCCCGCTTGCCACGGTGTTCGCACTCGAATTCACCATGCCTGCCTGGACCGCGCTGTTGGCGGTTTGGTTTCTTCATGAGCGGCTAACGCCGAGCCGTCTCGGTGTCGTTGTTCTTGGCTTCATCGGTGTGCTGGTGATTCTTCGACCGGGAATCACAGAGTTCCAACCCGCTGCCGCTCTCGTGCTGCTTGCAGCGTTCGGCTACGCAATAACGATGATTGCGACCAAGGAACTGACCAAAACGGAAACAACATTCGGCATCGTGTTCTGGATGGCCGTTATTCAGTTTCCGTTATCGCTGATTGGCAGCGATCCATCGGCTTTCCTGCATCTCGATGGACGACATCTTTTGCCCGCAATCGGTGTCGGGGTCGCCGGCCTCACCTCACACTTTTGCCTGAGCAATGCATTCCGTTCTGGCGACGCCACCCTGGTGGTGCCTTTGGATTTCATGCGTATCCCGCTGATTGCCGTGGTCGGCTGGGTATTTTATGGCGAGCAGTTGGATATTTTCGTCCTTGTCGGAGCGCTGATCATCGTCGCCGGAGTGCTCTGGAACCTGCGTTCTGAAGTCGCACGTGCACAGTAATGGAAGGCTCGCCCCCGCATAGTTTTCAGATTAAAGTGCTCGCCATGAGGGGCTCTTCCTGCAAAATTGCAGCCGCCGCGATGGCGGTTTTATGCAGCCTGTCTGCAGCCGCCGCGCAGTCCACAAACCTCGCTTGTCAACGGCTTGAGGCGCAGCTGGCAACGCTCAATCAGGGCAACGCGGACCCAGCCCGCGCAGAACAGATTCGGCGCACGGAAGATATGGTCAATCGTCAACAACTCGAAGTCGACCGGCTGGTGGCGCAGTCGCGGCGAATCGGCTGTCAGACCTCAGGCTTCTTCTCCATTTTCAGCAGCCCGCCTCCACAGTGCGGCCCACTCAACCGTCAAATTGATCAGCAACGCCTTGGGCTTGACCGCATGCGCAATCAGCTTGAGCAGCTCAACGGTGGGACCACCGAACGCGCTGCCCAGCGACGGGCATTGCTCATCGCTCTCGGCGACAACGGATGTGGACCACAGTATCGTTCGGCGGCAATATCCGCTCAGCAAGGCGGTTTTTTCGATCGCCTGTTCGGGGGAAATAATAACGGTGGCATATTCTCCTCCCCGCAGGAACCGATGGGTGGGACATTCCGTACGGTCTGCGTGCGGACTTGTGACGGATTCTATTTTCCGATTTCGTATTCAACCTCACCCGACCGTTTCCGCGAAGATGAGCAGGCCTGCCAGCGAATGTGCCCGGCAACGGAGGTCGCGCTTTACACGCACCACAACCCGGGCGAGGAAATGACGCAGGCCGTTTCGCTGAACGGGCGGCTCTACACGGAGCTTCCGACGGCCTTCCAGTATCGAAAGGCCTTGAACTCGACCTGCAGTTGCCGGCGGCCCGGCGAGAGCTGGGCGCAGACTCTTAAGTCCGTTGGTCCCGACGACACAGTTGTCCCGGGTGACGTGGTCGTAACCGAGCAAAACGCCAAGCAACTGTCGCAGCCGCGTTCGGGCCCGGATGGAAAACCGCTCCGCCCCGAGTTGCGCGGAACCATGTCGACAGGTGCACCGGCGCCCGCTCCTCCCCCCGCCGAGCCGCCCGTCGAAACCGACCCGGCCAAACGCACGGTCCGCACGGTTGGGCCAACATTCCTGCCCACACGGTAAAGCGGCGATCAAAAATCGACGGCTTCCGATTTTATCGGCCTTCCCGTGATCAATGACACGTCAGGTGCGGGCATTGGCGTGCCCGCATCGCGGAAACGGTTGGTTATCGGGTATCGTCGGTCGCGGCCGAAGTTCTTCAGCGTCACCTTTACGCCCGGCGCAGCCTGGCGCCGCTTGTACTCGGCGATGTTGATCATGCGGTCGACTCGTATGACGGTATCGCGGTCAAAGCCTGCAGCAACAATCGCGGAGATTGGCTCATCACGCTCAACCAACCGCTCAAGGATCGGGTCGAGCACCGCATACGAAGGAAGTGAATCCTCGTCTTTCTGATTTTCACGCAACTCCGCCGTCGGCGGACGCGTGATAATGTTAGTCGGAATGACAAGTCCATCAGGACCTTTGGCGCCATCCGGCTTCCACTCATTGCGCAAGCGCGCGAGACGAAATACTTCGGTCTTGTATAGATCCTTGATGGGATTGAAGCCGCCGTTCATGTCGCCGTAGAGCGTCGCATAGCCCACAGACATTTCCGACTTGTTCCCCGTCGTTACGACCATGAGGTTGAATTTATTAGAGATCGCCATGAGAACTGTGCCGCGCGTGCGCGCTTGCAAATTTTCCTCGGTAACATCGCGGGGCAATCCCGAGAAAGCCGGCGCCAGGGCCACCTCGAAGCCTTCTACCGCTGAGGCGATTGGCAAAATCTCGTAGCGCACGCGGAGCGCCTTGGCGCACTCTGCCGCATCTCTGAGCGATTCCTGCGACGTGAATTTGTAGGGTAGCATTATGCAACGCACGCGATCGGCACCAAGTGCATCAACCGCCATGGCGGCGCAAAGGGCCGAATCGATACCTCCCGACAGGCCCAGCACAACTCCCGGAAATCCGTTTTTGTTCACATAGTCGCGCAGGCCCAGCACGCACGCGCTGTAGTCGGCGTGGTCCGCTTCGACGCTTGCTACCTGCGGGCCGTTTTCGCAACGCCAGATCCCGCGGTGACGAACCCAATGTGTCGTTGCAACCGATTCCTGAAACGCCGCAAGTTGGAATGCGGGCGAGCAATCTGAGTGCAGGCCGAACGAGACTCCGTCGAATACGAGTTCATCCTGGCCACCGACCTGGTTGACATAGATCGTGGGAAGCCCCTGCTCGGTCACGCGCGCGACTGCGATGTTGATTCGTACGTCGCCTTTCTGTCTCCAGTACGGAGAGCCATTGGGCACCACGAGCATTTCCGCGCCGGTTTCGGCGAGGCATTCGACTACTTCTGTGCCCCAGATATCCTCGCAAATTGGGACACCGAGCCGCACGCCGCGAAAGTTGACGGGGCCGGGCATGGGTCCGGGCGCGAACACACGCTTTTCGTCGAACACGCCATAGTTCGGCAGATCGACCTTGTAGCGCAGCGCGGCGATTACGCCGTCTTCAAGAAGAGCAACGGCATTGTGCAGCTTTCCGGCATCCAGCCATGGCGTGCCGATCAGCAAGGCCGGACCACCCGAAGACGTCTCGCGCGCGAGCGTCTCAATGGCCGATCGGCAGCCGGCTTGAAATGCCGGCTTGAGCACGAGGTCTTCCGGCGGGTAGCCCGCGATGAACAACTCCGGAAAGACGACAATGTCGGCACCTTGAGCGGCCGCGGTCGCACGCGCCGCGCGAACCCTGTCGGCGTTGCCGGCAATATCGCCAACCGTCGAGTTGAGCTGCGCAACGGCGATTGAAAGCTTTTCAGCAGGTCGAGCGCTCATTGGAATGCTCTACCGTCTTGGTATCCGGCCCCGCAATGGGGTTCCCCGCATGGCCGATCAGCACAGTTCGGTGATCAGAATGGCCCAAAATGATTACTGTTTTGAACCCATAGCGCGTCGCCAGCGGCTATCCTTCTTTAGAGCCCCCCTGCCGCCGATATCGGCTTAAGCTGCGTGGACCGCTCTTTCTTCAGCAGTTCAGCAAGCAGAAATGCGAGATCGATCGCCTGCTCGGCGTTGAGTCGGGGATCGCAAACCGTGTGGTACCGGTCGTTGAGATCTGCTTCGGTGATCGCGCGCGCTCCGCCGGTACATTCGGTTACATTCTGGCCGGTCATTTCGAGGTGAACTCCTCCGGCGTAAGTGCCTTCGGCCTGATGCACTTCAAAGAAGCCACGCACTTCTTTGAGGATCAGGTCGAAAGGACGCGTCTTATACCCCGAGGCCGACGTGATCGTGTTTCCGTGCATCGGATCGCATGACCACAGCACTACACGACCTTCGCGGGTCACCGCGCGGACGAGTGCTGGCAGGAGCTCACCAACTTTTTCAGCGCCGAAACGACCGATCAGCGTCAGCCGGCCGGCTTCGTTCTCAGGATTAAGTACATCGATCAGCCGCAAAAGATCGTCGGCTTTCAGGGACGGGCCGCACTTCAATCCGATCGGATTCTTGATCCCGCGCGCATATTCGATGTGAGCGTGGTCATATTGACGCGTCCGGTCGCCGATCCAAAGCATATGACCTGACGTTGCGTACCAATCGCCAGTCGTTGAATCGACACGAGTGAGCGCTTCCTCGAACCCCAAAAGCAGAGCTTCGTGGCTTGTGTAAAAATCGGTCGTCCGCAATTCGGGATGGCTTTCGAGATCAAGCCCGCAGGCTTGCATGAAGCCGAGCGCCTCCGAGATCCGATCCGAAAGCTCGACGTAACGCCGCGATTGTGGGCTGTCTTTTACGAACCCAAGCATCCATTGACGCACGCTTGCGAGATTGGCGTAACCGCCTTGCGCAAAGGCACGCAACAGATTCAACGTGGCGGCGGATTGCCGATAGGCTTCGATCTGCCGACGCGGGTCTGGGCGCCGAGCCTGCTCGGTGAAGGCGTAGTCATTGATAATGTCGCCCCGGTAGCTCGGCAATTCCTTGCCGTCGCGCTTCTCGGTCAGAGCGGAACGCGGTTTGGCGAACTGGCCGGCAATACGGCCAACTTTGACGACCGGTGAAGCGGCTGCATATGTCAATACAACTGCCATCTGCAGGAACATCCGGAAGAAGTCCCGGATATTGTTGGCACCGTGTTCGGCAAAGCTTTCCGCGCAGTCGCCGCCTTGCAACAGGAAAGCCTGGCCGTTAGCGACCCGCGCCAACTGCTTCTTCAGGTTTCGGGCCTCGCCGGCAAAAACCAGCGGCGGGAATGTCGACAGCTGCTTTTCGACGTCGGCCAAGGCTTGCCGATCCGGATAATCCGGTACCTGCTCAATTGGCTTCTTGCGCCAGCTGTCGGGCGTCCAACGTTCAGCCATTACGCGCTACTCCAGCATTTGGGCGGCCTTATACACGAGGGCGCCCCGAAGTGGCCAGTTTTTCTGAAGAATTCGGTTATTTAAAAGCTATTCCGCCGCGCGCTGCCCGTAGCTCATGGCCTTTTCGCGCATAGTGACAAGTTCTTCGGCCGCCGTTGGATGCACAGCCATAGTGGCGTCGAAGTCCGCCTTGGTTGCACCCATCTTCACAGCGATGCCTACAATCTGGATAAGTTCACCTGCGTCCGGCCCGACGATATGGCATCCAACGACACGGTCGGTCGAGGCATCCACCAGCAGTTTCATAAACGTGCGCGTGTTGCGGCCGGAAAGCGTCGCCTTCATAGGACGAAATGTCGTTTTGTAGACATCGAGCTTTGCCAGGCGCTCGCGTGCCTGAACCTCCGTCAGTCCTATCACGCCGACCTCAGGCTCGGAGAAGACCGCCGTCGGCACGTTGGTGTGATCAACCGGCGTCGGCCTGCCGCCGAATACCGTATCAGCGAAAGCATGACCTTCGCGGATGGCGACTGGGGTAAGATTGACGCGATTTGTCACGTCGCCAACAGCATAAATATTGGGAATCGAAGTACGCGAGAATTCGTCAACTTCAATGCCGCCGCGGCTTGAGATCTTGATTCCCAAACGTTCTAGTCCAAAGCCGGTTACATTCGGACGACGGCCAATCGCAAACATGACGTTGTCACATCTGATTGTGCTTTTGTCAGAAAGGCGCGCGACAAATTCTCCGCCGGTTTTCTGAATCTCCGTGACGGTGTGACCGCAAGTCACCGTAATGCCGCGACTTTGCATTTCATTCCGCAAGTGTTCTCGCACGTCGTCATCGAATCCGCGGAGGATGTTCTCTCCGCGATAGACGAGCGTAACTTCGCTGCCGAGCCCCGCAAAAATGCAGGCGAACTCAACGGCAATATAGCCGCCGCCCTGCACCACGATACGTCGCGGCAGTTCAGGCAAATGAAAGGCCTCGTTCGACGAGATTGCGTGCTCGAGACCAGGGATGCTCGGTCCCATATGCGGCCACGCACCGGTTGAAACCAGAATTGTTTTTGCCCGCACGCTCGCACCGGTCGCAAGACGAACTGTATGCGCGTCCTCCAGAACGGCGCGGGCCTTCACTAAAGCGACATGGTAGCGCTCGAGGGTGGCGATGTATGCGGCTTCCAGCCGTGCAATCTCGCGGTCTTTGTTGGCAATCAGCGCGGACCAATGAAACGTTGGATCCGGCACCGTCCAGCCGTAACCAGCTGCATCCTCAAATTCGTGGGCAAATCGCGACGCGTAGACAAGAAGCTTCTTCGGAACGCAACCGCGTATGACGCATGTTCCGCCAACCCGATATTCCTCGGCGGCCATCACGCGGGCGCCATGACTGGCGGCGATGCGCGCCGCCCGCACACCTCCGGATCCAGCTCCAATTACGAAGAGATCGACGTCGTGATCGGCCATCAATCGTCGCCAACACTAACCGGGACCGCCGAGAGCAGTCGCCAGCAATGATTCTTCAGAGCGCGTGACCTCGCTTTTTCAACTCATCGCGCATCTTCGCGATGACCTGATCGGAAAGTTTATTTGCCCAGTCTTGCGCGAACTTCATGCTGGAATCGACAATCTTCGGCTGCTCACCGAGAAGCTTCTTGCCCGCTGTGGTTCTATAGAATGCAAGAATATCCTTGAGCTCCTGCTCGGTGAAGTTTGCCGCGTAGAGGCGTGCCACTTCGTCAGTGAGTTCGCTGAAGCGTGGTTGCAGATCTGCGCGCATCTGCACGGTGATCTCATTGAGGTCTTTGGCCAAGGCCGGGTTTTGCTGCAGGTAGAGAACCTTTGCCTGCTCGACCACGCCCGCAATAAGCGGACTGAAAAGCGTCGTCGCGCCTGTAACCGAAATCAGTTCTTTCGCGCTTGCGATAGCGGCGGGCGATGGCTGCTGGGCGCTGGCCAAAGGATTAAAGATCACCAGTGTAAGGCCTAGCGCGACCCATCTGGCGGCAGTCTTGATGGCCACTGCGACGCTCATTTTGAAAACTCCATCTACCTCGAGATTCATGACTTTTCGACCACCCTCACGCCTTTCGGGCCCCCAATAATGGCCGTTTGTGCGAGACCTATAAAGAGACCGTGTTCAACAACCCCAGGCACGCCCGCAAGCGCATGCGCTAATGCCGCGGGGTCGTCAACCCGGCCGAGCTCCGCATCGATAATCCAGTGGCCGCCGTCGGTGACAAAAGGATGGCCGCCTTTGGCCTGTCGTATTGCCAGCGAGCCGGCCTTCTGGACGCGCCTTACCGCTGCCTCGATAGATCGTTTAATGGCCGCGACACCAAATGGAACGACTTCGATCGGCAATGGAAATCGGCCAAGAGCGTCGACGTATTTACTCTCGTCGGCAATGACGATCATACGCCCCGAAGCTGCAGCGACGATTTTTTCTCGCAGCAAGGCTCCACCGCCCCCCTTGATCAAGGAAAGATCTGGCGCGATTTCATCAGCACCATCTACTGTCAAATCGAGATGAGGCGTGTCATCAAGTGTGGTCAGCATAATGCCGCAGCGTTTTGCATCGGCCAATGTCGCTTCCGACGTAGGCACCGCTATGACATCAAGGCCGCCACGAACCCTTTCGCCGATCAGTTCTACAAAATGCTTCGCGGTCGAGCCGGTGCCCAGCCCCAGCCGCATGCCCGGACGTACAAATTCGACTGCGCGAGCCGCTGCCGCGCGTTTGTAAGCATCGGTGTTCATCAGCACGCCAGCCGAGCAATTGGTCGTCGATTTAGGCTTAGGACGTCGAGCCTATCTAGCCTCGATCCATCGATATGAATAGCTGAAATTTTGCGTGATAGCTAAAGGGTAAATCGGCCTTGCAACAAAGATGACCGAAAGCTAGCGATCCTTCCATGCCTGCGCCCACCATTGTTTTTGACCTCGACGGCACGCTTGTCGATACAGCCCCTGATCTCGTCGACACTCTAAATGTAATTTTCGCGCAGGAAGGGTTTGCCCCGTTGGCCTACGAGGAGGCGCGGAATTTTGTGGGCGGGGGCGCCCGGCTGATGATCGCACGCGGCTTCAACGCCCAAGGCCGTGTTTTGTCACCAAATAAGCTTGAGCAATTGTTCAAGGATTTTATCGCACACTATTCTGAACATCTCACCGATCGATCCCTCCCCTTTCCGGGCGTCGCAGATACACTTGATGTCCTCGCCGCGCGCGGCTGTAATTTTGCTGTCTGCACGAACAAGCTCGAAGCATTGTCCGTTCAACTGCTCGGTAAACTCGAGCTTTCCGATCGCTTTGTTGCCATCTGTGGCCAGGACACCTTCGGCATACAAAAGCCTGACCCGGAGATCTTGCGACGTACGATAGGTGCGGCCGGCGGGAGACTGGAGACCACCGTCATGATTGGTGATTCAGTCACCGACATTCGTACGGCCCGCGCGGCAGGCGTCCCGATTGTCGCCGTCGATTTTGGCTACAGCGAGCGGCCCATTATGGAGTTCGGTCCGGACCGGATTGTTAGTCGTTTCTCCCAATTACCGGCGGCGATTGCCGCAATTTTGTCTGGGTTCTGACGCTGGTACCGAAATATGATTAATGTGGTAGGGTTAACGGGGCGCAATCTGTTGCACCTGCATAGGTGCGCCCCTATCCTTGCGGCGGGCGAGCGGCCTCAAGTCGCTCGAAGGGGACGGTTAATATGATGTACCGAGTTCTCGTGATTGCCGGCGGTGCGCTTGCACTTGCGGCTTGTTCTTCGTCACCTGATTGGATCGGCGGGATGAGGTCCGGTTCCATGCTGGACACCGTCAGTTTCGAGTCGGAGCCGCCAGGTGCCGAAGCCAAAACGTCTAACGGCCAGACGTGCCGTACGCCCTGCTCGCTCGCGTTGCCGGTTGAATCGCCTCTCACCGTAACATTCACACTGAACGGTTACGCGCCTGAATCTGAAAAGCTGGAAATGATTCAGGCGATTGGCGAGCCTCCCCGTTTCGGTCCCAACCCAGTTGTCGTGGAGCTCTCGCCCGCTGCACAGCAGCCTCGGGGAACCAAAAAGCCGCCGGCCAAGAAACCTGCGGCGAAGAAGCCGGCTGCAGCGGCCGCTCCTGCGCCGATGACGGCAGCACCGGCGCAGCCCGCTTCGCCTTGGCCCACAAGCGCGGCGCCCGTCCGGCAATAGGCCGAATTTCTGAATTAACGCTTGGCGCGCCAGTCATAGTTGGCGCCGATTCCTGGACGATATGGCCAATATCGGTCAGACTTCTTATATGTAATGAACCGAGCTGCGAAACGTATGCGTACAGACCATGACGTTGTTGAGCGACACCCCTGCTATCGACTTTGACCGCGGGTCGACCCCGCAGCCGTTGATCGACCCATTTCAGCGCGCCATTACGTATCTGCGAGTCTCGGTGACCGACCGGTGCGACTTCCGCTGCGTCTATTGCATGTCGGAGCACATGAGTTTCCTGCCCAAGGCGGACCTTTTGACTCTCGAAGAGCTCGACCGTCTCTGCAGCGCCTTCGTGGCGAAAGGCGTCAATAAGTTGCGTCTGACAGGCGGCGAGCCCCTCGTTCGCCGTGGCATCATGACACTTGTGTCTTCTCTCTCGCGCCACCTCGCCAGTGGCGCGCTCAAGGAATTGACGCTGACCACCAACGGTTCACAGCTGCGTAAATATGCAGCCGAACTCAAAGCGAACGGCGTCAGACGGATCAATGTCTCGCTTGACACGCTCAAGGCGGACAAATTTCGATCCATCACGCGTTGGGGCGATCTTGAAAATGTCATGGCTGGCATCGATGCGGCACAGGCGCAGGGTCTTGATATCAAGATCAATGCGGTCGCCCTGAAGGGCGTGAACGAAGATGAGATCATCAGCCTGATCGAGTGGGCTCACGGACGAGGCATGGATCTCACCGTAATCGAGGTCATGCCGCTCGGCGACGTTGATGAATCGCGTCTCGATCAGTATTTGCCGCTGTCCATTGTGCGAGCAAGATTGGCAGAGCGGTTTACACTTGAAGACATTGACTATCGCACGGGAGGTCCCGCGCGCTATGTGCATGTAAAAGAAACTGGCGGACGCCTCGGTTTTATCACACCGTTGACGCACAATTTCTGTGAATCGTGTAACCGCGTTCGTGTGACCTGCACCGGCACGCTCTTCATGTGTCTCGGTCAAAATGACGCTGCGGATTTACGTAAGCCCTTGCGTGCGTCCGAGAGCAACGAATTCCTGTATTCTGCGATCGACGAGGCGATTGCGCGTAAGCCAAAGGGGCATGACTTCGTGATTGACCGCCGGCACTTGAAGCCGGCGTTGCCCCGCCACATGAGCATGACCGGCGGTTAGCGCGGTTTGTCTGGGGTTTGGCGGTTTGTGCGAAAAAAATTGGTTTTGACCGTCCTGTTCCTCCCCTGGGGTCTGATAACGCCCCCGGGGGCGCGCTCATCTTTGGACTAAATTCTCCATTGACGCCTTATGGCTGCATCGGATTAAGGTGATGAGCTTGGCTACATGGCCAAGTGAGGGGCATAAACAAGAATAAAAAGCACCGGTCTGCGCGCCTGCCTGGGCCGGTAGAGGGGAGTGTCAAGTGGGAGGCCTGGACGCATTGTTAAAGGCGTTGCTGCCGGCGACACGCGCCGTAGACGCCGTCACCGCATGGATCGGAAAGCGATTGGCGTGGCTAATACTTGCGGCTGTAATTGTCTCGGCAGTTAATGCAACCGTCCGCAAAGTTTTTGATACATCCTCGAATTCCTGGCTCGAGCTGCAATGGGTACTGTTCAGCATCGTATTCCTGCTGTGTTCACCCTGGACATTGCTCGCTAACGAACACATTCGCATCGACATCGTGAACAATATGCTGCCCAAGTGGATGCGCGACTCCATTGATGTCGTGGGCCATGCTTTTTTCCTGCTGCCATTATGCGTGGTCATGGTCATCACGGGTATTCCGTTTTTCATCAAATCCTATTCGGTAAATGAGCAGTCGTGGAATGCGGGGGGATTGCCGCAATGGCCGTCAAAATCGCTGGTCATGATCGCGTTCGCTTTTCTTTTTGTTCAAGGGATGTCCGAACTCATCAAGCGCATCGCGGTTATGCGCGACCTCATTCCTGATCCGCATGCCGGCCAAAAGAGCTCACTTGAAACAGAGGCCGAAGAAGTCATAAGCGCAATCGAAAAACACTAGTCGCTGCTGGGCGGTCGGGGTCAGGCATGGAAGCATTCTTCATCGCGAATATGGCTCCGATCATGTTCGGAGCCCTGGTGGTATTTCTGTTGCTTGGTTATCCGGCCGCGTTTTCACTTGGCGCGGTTGGTCTGCTCTTTGGTCTTATCGGCATCGAGCTCCGCCAGTTTGCGCCCGATTTCCTGCAGGCTCTCCCTGAGCGTATCTACGGCGTGATGAGTAACGATACTCTGCTCGCAATTCCGTTCTTCACGTTCATGGGTCTCGTGCTGGAGCGGTCAGGTATGGCCGAGGATTTGCTCGACACAATCGGGCAGCTGTTCGGGACAATCCGCGGCGGTCTCGCCTACGCTGTAATTTTTGTTGGCGCGTTGTTGGCTGCGACCACCGGCGTCGTCGCAGCGTCTGTCATTTCCATGGGTTTGATCTCACTGCCTATCATGTTGCGATACGGTTATGACCGGCGCGTAGCCAGTGGCGTGATTGCAGCCTCTGGCACGCTGGCGCAGATCATTCCACCCTCGCTGGTATTGATCGTGATGGCAGACCAGCTCGGTAAGTCGGTTGGGGACATGTACGAAGGCGCATTTATCCCGGGCATTGTGCTGGCCGGTCTATACGCCCTTTACATTTTTCTCGTTACCGTTCTCTACCCAAAAGCAACGCCAGGCCTGCCGCCAGAAGCGGTCGGCTTCCGCGAGCCGAGCGGGAGCCGTGGCTTGACCTCACTGGGCATTCTTACGCTTGTCAGCGCCTTGTTTGGCTACCTGATGATGCGAAATTCAAGTACACGCGGCGCCGATTTCGTCGTGCTTAGCATGTTCTTCGGCATCATGTTTGCCTTCGCTATCGCGGTCATCAATTGGTTGACCAATCGATTTCTGGGTTTCCGCTTTCTCTCACACATCGCCCAGCAGACCACCTTTGTCATGGTGCCGCCCCTTTTCCTGATCTTCCTTGTGCTCGGCACGATTTTCATCGGAGTCGCCACGCCCACCGAAGGCGGCGCCATGGGTGCCACCGGGGCTCTGATCCTCGGCACGATGAAGCGCCGCCTGAACTGGGATCTGATCCGCCAGGCAGTGGAATCCACGGCGAAACTGTCGGCTTTCGTGGTGTTCATTCTGATCGGCGCCCGCGTTTTTTCGCTCACTTTTTACGGCGTCAGCGGGCACCTATGGGTTGAGCATTTGCTCGTCTCTCTGCCCGGCGGCCAAATTGGCTTCCTGCTTTTTGTCAACGCCTTCGTATTTGTCCTTGCCTTCTTCCTCGACTTTTTCGAGTTGGCCTTCATCGTGATCCCCCTGCTCGGCCCTGCCGCCGAGCATCTTGGCATCGACCTGATCTGGTTCGGTGTTATCCTTGGGGTAAATATGCAAACCTCCTTCATGCATCCACCATTCGGGTTTGCCCTTTTCTATCTGCGATCAGTGGCTCCCAAAGACAGCTTCGTCGATCGCATTACGGGAAAGCGGACGGAAGGTGTCACAACGGGACAGATATATTGGGGGGCGGTGCCATTCGTCGTGATCCAGGTGATCATGGTGGTTCTTGTCATCCTCTTTCCGGCGATGGTTATGCACTACAAGGGCACAGGCACCAGCATTGACCCCGACAAGGTAAAGATCGAGATACCGCAAATCGACTTGCCTCCGCTCGATCTGAATATCAAATAGCAATTGGATACGGCACAAAAAAATGTCCGGAGTTTTTGCTCCGGACATTTTTCTTTGATCCAGTCAATCAGCCACGCATGTGACGCACCATGAACGAGTCATACGCCAGTTCCGCTACCTGGAACCATTGATAGCCGTTCCGGGTGAAGTCCATCATAGAGTCATTCACCTTCTTGAAGCTGCCATTCTCTTTCGAAATTTCGCCATGAAGCTCCATCGCCGCCTTGAAGCTTGCCTCCAGGATCGGCTGCGAAAATACGCGTAGTTTTGTGCCTCCGGCGAGCAGTCGCTTGAGGGCCGCTGGATTCTGCTGATCATATTTCGCCATCGTCCAAGTGTTGGCGAAGTGGCCCGCTTGCTCCAGAATTTGTTGGTATGCCTTCGGCAGTGAGTTCCACTTATCGAGATTCACGAAGGCAAACAGCATTGAGCCGCCTTCCCACCAACCAGGCGCGTAATAATTCGGCGCCACCTTGTAGAAACCCAGCTTCTCGTCATCGTATGGGCCGACCCATTCGCACGCATCGAGTGTGCCTTTTTCCAGCGCAGGATAGATATCGCCGCCGGCGATCTGCTGCGGAACGCCGCCAAGTTTCTGCAAAACGCGTCCGGGGAAACCGCCGATGCGCATTTTCAGGCCTTTCAGATCATCGACCGAGTTGATTTCCTTGCGATACCAGCCGCCCATTTGGCAACCCGTGTTTCCCGCGAGAAGTGCAGTGCAGTTGTACTTCTTGTAGAACTCGTTGAGCACGTCCTTGCCGCCACCGAGCGTCCACCATCCTTGATTCAGGCGCTGGTTCGGGCCGAATGCGACCGAGGTGCCGAAGGCGAATGTCGGATCCTTGCCGAAATAGTAATACGAAGCGGTATGGCCGCATTCGACGGTGCCATTTTGCACGGCATCAACGATGGCGAGGCCGGGCACGATTTCTCCGGCTGCAAAGATCTGGATCTGAAACTTGTTGTCTGTTGCTTCGGCAACAGCTTTGCACATCATTTCAGCGCCGCCATAGAGCGTGTCGAGCGATTTTGGCCAGCTCACCGGCATACGCCACTTGATCTCCGGCATAGACTGCGCAATCGCCGGCGCTGCAACCGCAGTGGCGACGGCACCAAGACCGGCGGCCTTGATGAATTGACGACGTTTCATCCCTTATCCTCCTTGGTTTTTATCGGCGGACGCGTCCGCCTATCCTTAAGACTATTGTAGTCTTACGGCCAACAATGCCGGACCAGAGCACTCAAATCTAGTCTCTACTGTTTCGACGAAAGTTGTAAAAGGGGCTTAATAAATTAAAAAATCGAGGGCCGGCCTCCTAGGCCGGCCCTAGACAAGTAAAAGACTGAAATGTTCAGCTCTTCGCACCAGTGCGGATCATGAAGCTGTCATAGCCGTATTCTGCGACCTGCCACCACAAATACTCGTCGCGTCGGAAAGCCACGATTGAATCCCAGACCTTCTTGTAGCTTGGGTTAGCGGCTGAGGTTTCGGTGTTCACTTCGTTCGAAGCTTTTAGGCAAGCTTCCATGATCGCCGTCGAAAACGGGCGCAACTGAACCCCATTTGCCACCAGCCGTTTTAGGGCCTGCGGATTACGAGCGTCGTAGCGAGCCGTTTCTTCCACGTTAGCGAGGCCGGCCGCGGCGGCTACGATCGCCTGATACGACTTCGGCAGCTCGTTCCACTTTGCCAGATTGATAAGGAGATGGTTTGTTGTGCCACCTTCCCACCAGCCGGGATAATAATAAAACTTTGCAACCTTGTAGAACCCAAGCTTCTCGTCGTCGTAAGGCCCGACCCACTCACTTGCGTCGATCGTACCTTTTTCCAACGCCGGATAGATGTCACCGCCGGCAATTTGCTGCGCGACGACGCCGAGTTTGCCGAGCGTCTTTCCCGCCCAGCCGCCGATGCGCATTTTAAGGCCCTTCAGATCATCGACAGTGTTGATTTCCTTTTTGAACCAGCCACCCATCTGAGCGCCGGTGTTGCCCATCAGCAGGCACTTGGTATTGAACTTGGCACCGAACTCATCGATCAGTTTCTGCCCGTCGCCCTCATAGAACCATGCATTCTGCTGGCGCGTATTGAGACCGAACGGTGTTGCGCAGAACAGCGCCCACGTCGGGTCTTTGCCAATGTAATAATATTGAGCGCTGTGACCCATCTCGACCGTGCCATTCTGCACAGCATCGAGTGCCTGCAGCGCAGGAACGATCTCGCCGCCGGCAAAAACTTGAATCTGGAATTTGCCATCGGTGGCTTCCGACACGTATTTGGCGAGCGTCTCACACGCTCCGAACAACGTGTCGAGCGACTTGGGCCAGCTGGCCGTCAATCGCCACTTCAATTCCGGCATCGATTGAGCGATGGCTGGTCTGGCGATCGTCGTTGCCGCGGCCGCGGCAGCTCCTGCACCAACGGCAGCAAGAAATTTACGGCGTTGCATCTGTATCCTCCCTCAAGCGCTTGTGAATTCCCAAAATTCGCCGGGGTCTGGACCCAGCCTCCGCCCCTGTCCAAGGATGGCGCTTCGGGGCGCTGAAATCCAGCGGCTTTCTCAACGGAAAAGTCTTCAAAAGGCCTGCGGAAGCGGAGGTGCGGCTTCAAGCCTCAACGACAATCTTTGGCGCGGCCCGGCCGCCCTGCGCGCCGGCCTTCATCTGTTCAAAGACTTTGGAAGCGATGGCCCGATAAACCTGCGTATGTGGACTATCCGGTTCCGTTGCCACCACCGGCAGGCCGGAATCGGACTTCTCTCGAATGGCCATATGCAGCGGAACCTCCCCTAGGAAGGGCACGCCGAGGCGCTCTGCTTCCTTAAGAGCCCCACCGTGACCGAAAATATCGGACCTCGTGCCGCAGCTTGGGCAGAGGAAGTAACTCATATTCTCAACCACACCGAGCACGGGCACATTTACACGCTTGAACATCGCAACGCCGCGGCGCGCATCGATCAAAGCCAGGTCCTGCGGTGTGGAAACAATCACCGCTCCTTTCAGCGGTACTTGTTGCGCCATTGTTAGCTGCGCATCGCCCGTGCCCGGCGGCATGTCCACAACCATGATGTCAAGCTTGCCCCACTCCACCTCGCGCAGCATTTGCGTGATTGCCGACATCACCATCGGCCCGCGCCAGATCATCGGTGTCTCTTCGTCAATCAGAAATCCGATCGACATGACGGTCAGTCCATAACGCTCGATCGGCTTCAGGCGCGTACCTCCGATCGTCTGCGGCTTTTCCCTGATGGCGAGCAGCTTCGGCAGCGAAGGTCCGTAGATATCCGCATCGAGCATTCCAACCTTCAGGCCAAGGTCGCGTAGGCCAAGCGCCAGATTGACCGCGGTGGTGGATTTTCCGACACCACCCTTTCCTGACGCCACCGCAATCACGGCATCGACACCGGGAATCCCCGGCTGAACCTTGTCGGCGGGATGAGCCGCGCGCGGCGTTGCTTGTCCAACCGGCTGCTGGGGTCGACCGCCGGAGGCGCCACTGCGCTCAGCGGTCAACGCAACAAGCGCAGACTGCACGCCTGGAATTGCGCGGACCGCGTCCTCGGCAGCCTTACGTACAGGCTCCCAGGATTTCACCGCGGCCGCATCAACCGTGAGGGAAAAGAAAACCTTTCCATCGGAAACAACGACGTCGGAGAGCACGCGCGCGTCCGGCAGAGCGGCACCGCCGGGTGACGGCACCTTCGCCAATGCGGCAAGGACCTGCTCTTTGCTCACTGCCATAAGCGTCTGTTCCTGCTTGGAGCGTCACCATATGCATGGCGGCGGCCCGGTCAATCGGTTCGGCCTGGGCGGTTGACGGACCCGCCTTGGCAATGACCTATTGGCAGATAGGGATCGGCTGTCGGCCGGCCAAGAGAGGTGAAGGAGATCCGCGATGGCGAAGGTGGCGTTTCTGGGTCTGGGTGTCATGGGCTACCCGATGGCGGGGCACCTGAAAAACAAAGGTGGACACGAGGTGACCGTCTACAACCGCACAGCCGCCAAAGCCGAGCAGTGGGTCAAGCAACACGGCGGCAAGTCAGCGCCGACCCCCAAAGCCGCCGCCGAGGGCCAGGATTTTGTGATGGCCTGCGTGGGCAATGACAATGACTTGCGTGAAGTAACGCTTGGACCAAATGGCGCTTTTGCCGGTATGGGCAAGGGCAAGGTCTTCGTCGATCACACGACCGCTTCTGCCGAAATTGCCCGAGAGCTTTACGCAGCGGCGAAAAAAGGCGGCTTTGACTTCGTCGACGCCCCGGTATCGGGCGGACAGGCCGGCGCAGAGAATGGCGCGCTCACGGTCATGTGTGGCGGCGACTCTGAGCCATTTGGACGCGCGGAGAAAGTGATCGCCTCCTATGCGCGTGCCTGTAATTTGCTCGGCTCCCCGGGCTCGGGTCAGCTCTCAAAGATGGTCAACCAGATCTGTATTGCCGGCCTGGTGCAAGGCCTCGCCGAGGGACTGCATTTTGCGAAAAAGTCCGGTCTCGATATCGAAAAACTGATCGCGACGATTTCCAAAGGCGCAGCGCAATCCTGGCAGATGGAAAACCGATACAAAACTATGGCCGCTGACAAATTCGATTTCGGGTTTGCAGTCGACTGGATGCGGAAGGACCTGGGAATTTGTCTGGGCGAAGCACGCAAGAATGGCGCACGTCTTCCGGTCACCGCGCTGGTAGATCAGTTTTACTCTGAAATCCAGGCAATGGGCGGCAGGCGCTGGGATACATCGAGCTTGATTGCGCGACTCGATCGCTGATCGGCCACGCGTCTAAGATCACGCCTTAGCGCTCGGTCGCGCCGACACCGCGGCGTGCCAGCGTTTCACGTTGCTTGCACCCTCGGGCACCGCGAGCCGGCTTGGCTTCATGAAATCGACCGCGACCTGCATTGTGATATCGGCGACGGTATAGCGATCGCCGGCAACAAATTCGCGCGACGCAAGTTCACGATCCATCCATTCAAGAAACCAGGTCACGCGTGGCCTGTTGGCGTCGGCCCAGGCGGGCACCTGCGGCACCTCCAGCTCCTTCATTGCTGGATGCGTGTGCCGAAACACAGCGGCGACATTGGCGAAAAAATTAATCTCGGCGCGCCTGTTCCACATCTCGACAATGGCAGCGTCCTTAGGACCGACCCCGAACAGCGGCGGATCCGGGTGCAACATCTCGAAATAGCGGCAGATCGCAATCGACTCAGTAAGGATGGTGCCGTCATCAAGAACCAACGCCGGCATTCGCTGCAGCGGATTGATCGCCGCATATTCCGGCGTCTTGTGCTGCATCGCCACCATGTCGACCTGCTCGGTCGGAATTGTGATGCCCTTTTCGGCCAGAAAGATTCGGGTTCGGCGCGGATTCGGCGCGAGCCGGCTGTCATAGAGTTTCATTCGGGCCCCAGTTCCCGTGCGGGTTCGGCTCTCCTCAGCCGAACACGCTCCGAATCGACTGTCAAAGCCTGCGTAAGGATTTGTTAACCAGGGATTTTAGGCTGCTCTTAAGCCTAGTCTTAAGGATTTTGCGCAACGCTGCCGCTGGTGTTTTGTGAGTGCGACGCCCGTCGATGCCGATTCCTGGCGAACAACGAGATCTCAACGCTCTGCCACCGGATAGCTCGCCGGTGAACCGCCGTCTTGCGGCTCAACATGTGCGCGAGGCGCGCGACCGCCTGACCTCCTCCAGTGAGACGAAACCGGCTTTCGAATACGAATTAATGCGCCAATACGCCCAAAACCGGATTTCGGCATCACTGGTCATCCTGCTCCTTGTCGCAACCGTCGGATTCATGTCGAGCGTCTGGAGCGGGGCACTGGCGGCGGGAGCGTGGACTCTGGCGGTGTTGGCAATTCATGCGGTCATCGTCACGAAATGCCGGCAATTCCTTGAGAAACCGACCAGCGAGATTTCGATACGCGCATGGCGGCTGCGTTTCATCACGCTCGATCTGTTTTACGGATTGGCCTGGATGTTCATCCTGATCCATCCGGTTGGCGTCGACGACAACTCGGGCACGTTCATGTTGTTTGTCATGCTGCTGGTGGTCGCAGTGTCCAGCATGCTCGCGTCGAGTTTGCCGATGGCAGTTTTTGCGGCAACTTTTCCGGTCACCACCGCTATCGCACTCGACTTTGTGCTGCAAGGCAGGCTGCGGGACTATATTCTTTCGATCATGGCGGTCGCAGCGCAAGGCTACTTCGCAGCGCTTACCTATCAACTCTATTCGAGCACTTTGGCGACGCTACAGGCGCGCGCCGAAAAGGATGCTTTGATCGGCGAACTCGAACAGGCAAAGGCAATCTCGGACGAAGCACGCCGAAGAGCCGAAGCTGCCAACATCGCGAAGTCCCGCTTCCTGGCGCAGATGAGTCACGAGCTGCGCACACCGCTCAATGCTATTCTTGGATTTTCCGAGGTTATGAAATCGGAAGTCTTCGGGGCGCATACAGTTCCAGCTTACAAGGAATATGCATCCGATATTCATGGATCGGGGGTCCATCTTCTCGGACTCATCAACGAGATTCTCGATCTTTCGCGAATCGAAGCTGGCCGCTACGAACTCAATGAGGAGCCGGTCTCTCTCGTCGGCGTCGTGGAGGACTGTCATCACCTGCTGAAGCTGCGCGCGACCAGCCGGAGCATCGTAATCCACGAGATGTTTGAGCCGGAGTTGCCGCCACTATTGGCCGATGAGCGCGCGATCCGCCAAATCTGCCTGAACCTCTTGTCTAATGCGATTAAGTTCACGCCCCAGGGGGGCGAGATCTGGCTGAAAATCGGCTGGACCACCGCTGGTGGTCAGTACATCAGCGTCAAGGATACAGGCCCTGGCATTCCGGAGGAGGAGATCCCGATCGTCCTTGCGTCTTTTGGTCAGGGGTCGAATTCGATCAAATCGGCCGAACAAGGTGCCGGCCTGGGCCTGCCAATCGCTAAGAGCCTCGTCGATCTGCATGGCGGCAGTTTCACGTTGAAGTCGAAGCTGCGTATCGGCACGGAGGTGATCGTCACCTTTCCCGCGGAGCGCCTCGCTGCAGCCACGGCACACTTGCCCGAACCGGCACCTCCGATCGCATCTGCAGCTGAGGCAGACGCCGACTCTCAGGAGAAACGACGCCTGGGCCGGCGACCACTTTTCCGTGCCGGCACCTAGGTTTCGGCCTTGCGACAATCGCGCGATTGCCTTCCTGCGAGCGGTGCTTATGGTCACGCCAGATTAGGTTTCGAGACCGTCCTATGATCGAAACACCTTGCGTCAAAATCTGCACCCTCGACGCGCGTCAGGGCTTTTGCCTCGGATGCGGACGCACCATCGATGAAATCGCCCGCTGGGGCAGCTTGAGCGCCGCGGAGCGCAGCCGGATTATGAACGAACTGCCCGAACGAAATATGAGCCAAGGGGCGACAAAAATGACTGCGGCAATGGGATGACACCGTGAGCCGCCGTCTCGTTTGGTCACTTGTGCTGGGTGTTGCACTGTCGCTGGCTGCACTGATCGCAAGCCGGGACCAAGATGCCATCACCAATCTTCTTCGCCATGACATTGGCTCTCTCGCCATAAAAATTGTGCTTGTGACTTTTGTCGGCGGATTGCTGCTGGTGGTGTTTCGGGAAAGATTGTCGAAGGCGCTCGAGGCCGCGCTTTTTTGGACAGTCATCGGACTCCTGCTCGTTGTTGGCTATAGCTATCGCTTTGAATTACGTGAAGTCGCCGATCGGGTAATTGCGGAACTGGTTCCCGGTCACGTGGCAGGTCATGGTCGCAACGTTGAAGTCGTGCGTGGTCATGGTGGAGATTTCTCGGTCGCCGCCCACATCAACGGCATCCGAGTTCCAATGGTTTTGGACACCGGTGCAACTTCGGTCGTACTGACGCAGGAAGCAGCCAAAGCCGCCGGTTTACCGATCGAAGTGCTCAATTTTTCGGTGAACATCGACACCGCTAACGGCCGCACTCGCGCGGCGGCGGTAACGCTCGATCGTGTTGCGGTCGGCGGGCTGACAGAACGCGCGGTTCCGGCTCTCGTCGTGCAAGCCGGGCACCTCAAGAACAATTTGCTTGGAATGAGCTTTCTCAACCGCCTGGAAAGCTGGGAAGTGCGCGGCGACAGGCTGCGCATGCGCGGAACGCCCTGAACGAAGCCAGCTAGATCATACTGGCCGCAAAACGCAACGCGACCACGACCAGAAAAATTCCAAATGCGATCTCCAGTTTGCGCCGCGGCAGCCAATGCGCCAGCCGCACGCCGTAGCTTGTGGTGTAACTTGAGACCGGTGCCATCAAAACCAGGCCGACCAGCGAGACGTAGCCGATCGACAAAGGCGGCAGCTGCGCCATGTGCGGCCACCCGGCAAGCATGTAACCAATCGTGCCGGCAATTGTGATGGGCACGCCCACACCCGCCGATGTTCCGACCGCCTGATGCATCGGCCGCCCATAGAGTGTGAGGACCGCATTAGAGATGGCCCCTCCGCTGACGCCAACGAGAGACGAGAAAAGCCCCGTTACCAAACCGTAGATCGCAAGCATGCCACGCCCGGGGAGCTGGTCACCAAGTTTCCAGCGTTCGCCACCAAACAGCATGCGGATCGCAATGAAGGTGACAAACACCAAAAAGGCGGTCTTGAACACAAAAGCAGGCGCGAACGAAGCCGCTAGCGATCCGATTGCAACGCCCGCGATCGCCGGCAGCGCCCAAATACGCACTACCTCTGGAAGCACCGAGCCTTTTTTCTTGTGACCGAGATAAGACCGTACCGTCGTGGGAACGATGATTGCGAGCGACGTTCCGATGCAAGCCTGGATGCGGACATCCTCGGGCACCCCGAGCACCCGGAACACCTCGTACAGCACGGGCACAATGATGGCCCCGCCGCCGATTCCGAACAGGCCTGCAAGAATTCCGACCAGCACTCCGGCAGCAATGATCCAAAGCGCGAGCCAGATGATCTCGCTGATCGGATATCCCAGCAGCATGTGTCTCCGGCGGACTGGCGGGCTTGGTGTTACGCGGCGATGTGCGCCAAATCATCGCTGCTGTCTAGCACCAGCGCGAGCGCCTCCGCCATGACATGCGCGTGGGCCTCCGGCTTGACCGCCGCAGTCGCCAAATGCCGCCGGAACGCGCGTGCACCAGGAACGGCGCGAAACAGGCCCAGAGTGTGGCGCGTGACCGCATGCAAACGTAACCCGCTGTCGAGCTGACGCTCGATGTACGGAATTAAAGCTACCGCGGCTTCTTTAGGCGTTCCAAACGGTGCGGTCGTCCCAAAAAACAACGGATCGACTCCGAGAAGGCGCCAGGGCTCCTGGTACGCGGCCCGGCCCATCATCACGCCATCGAGCGCGCCAAGATGCGGTAGAGCTTGCTCCAGGCTGGCGATCCCCCCATTGAGCACGATCTCCAGATCCGGATGTGCCGCCTTGAGCCGATGCACAAGCGGATAGTCGAGCGGTGGCACTTCGCGGTTCTCTCGAGGCGAAAGACCTTTCAGCCAGGCTTTGCGCGCGTGCACGATGAGCGCATCGGCCCCTGCGGTCTTCACCGTTTCGGCAAAATCAAAAAGTGTGCTTTCGGGGTCTTGTTCATCAATGCCGATGCGGCATTTGACCGTCACCGGCACCGCGACGGCGGCCTTCATTGCGGCCACGCAATCCCCGACCAGCCGAGGCTCGGCCATCAGGCAGGCGCCGAACCGGCCTTCTTGAACGCGATCAGACGGGCAACCAACATTTAGGTTTATTTCGTCGTAGCCGAACTCGGCGCCGATGCGGGTCGATTGCGCAAGGGCATACGGTTCGCAGCCGCCAAGCTGAAGACCAACGGGGTGTTCAAATGGGTCGAAGCCAAGAAGGCGCGCTCGGTCGCCATGCAGCACCGCGCCCGTTGTGAGCATCTCGGTGTAGATCAAAGCATGCCGCGTGAGCAGACGGTGGAAATACCGGCAGTGACGGTCGGTCCATTCCATCATCGGCGCGATGCAGAAGCGCCGATCGAGGGTTTGTTCAGATTTCTCTTGTTTGCCAGTCACTTTGGCTCTCTTGTTGACCGCTGATGTCGTTCCATTTCCACTGCATTTTGCCCTATTTTGCCTCACATCGAAACTAACGTGCTTGCCTCGGGTGGGTTACGATTAATGGCAGTCGCTGATTGGGCGCTATTTCCAGCCTCGGAATACTGAGAGCGAGGGCCCCGTGCAATACGCGTCATATCCCGCGCTTTTTCGTTCGGCGGACGAAGCTTCGAACAAAAAGCAGAAGACTTATCTGCGCTTGATTGGCGCCGAGTACGCAATTCTTATGCTCGCCTCGCTTTTGTCGGACAGTGCGTTCAAAGGAACCACATTCTACTTGCTTTATGCATTTGTATTTGTGGTGGCGATCGTTTTCTTACTTGTGAGAAATCTTTGGAAGCTACAGCAAGATTGGTACAGGTGTCGTGCCCTCGCAGAGAGTGTGAAGACGCTTACGTGGCGCTACGTCATGCGCGCAGCACCATTTGCAGATGGAACATCGCTTCAGGACGCGCGTGCCGAATTTCGAAATCAGTTAAATAGAATCTTCGACTCGCACAGAGCCGCTGCGGATAAAATTGATCCGAACTGGTCTGCCGACGACCAGATAACTGCCGAAATGGATCGCGTCAGGGCGTTCAGTCTCGACGAAAGAAAAGAATATTACACGACCCATCGCCTGAATGATCAGCGTACTTGGTACATGCACAAGGCCCGAGAGAACAATACATCAGCGAGGAATTGGGTCATCGCAGCCGTGGCCGCTTACGTGTTGGCGTTCGCCCTGGTGCTCGCCCGCATCAAGTTCCCGGATTGGGGCTTTTGGGGGATAGGTCCGATTATTGTCTTCGCATCCTCCACACTTGGATGGATGCAAGTGAAGAAGTTTAACGAATTGGCGGCGGCCTATACGGTAACCGCGCACGAGATTGGTTTAATCAGGCCAAAACTCGATGCGGTGGATTCCGAGAGCGATTTCTCTGATTTTATAAATGATGCCGAGTTAGCGTTTTCACGCGAGCACACGCTCTGGATCGCCCGGCAGAGCAAATAACACCGCTTCACCGGCAAACCGAAGCATCCAATTGCTTCGCTCTTGCAATGTCCGCATCACCGCCCGGCTCATTGATTTTCAGCCTCGCCTTCCCTCGACGGCAAAGAGATAGCGCATCGTTGGGGTTCAGCCGGATGGCCTGGTTGAAATCTGCGATCGCTCGGTCATAGCCGCCTTTTTTTTCATAAGCCAAGCCGCGGTTGCTGTAGGCAGTGGCGAGCTTGGGATCAAGTCGAACGGCTTCAGTGAAATCGGCGATGGCCCGGTCGAACTCGCCTTTGTTGCCATACACGATCCCCCGGCCACGAAAAGCCATAGCGTAGTTGGGATCCAGTCGAATGGCTTCGTTGAAATCGGTCAGAGCCCGGTCGTAGCTGCCAGCTCTCTGATACACCAAGCCCCGATTGCCAAAGGCGAGCGCGTAAGTTGGATTCAGACGAATGGCCTCGGTGAAGTCGGTAACGGCACGGTCGTTGTCACCTTTGTTGCCATAGGCGACGCCGCGGCTCAAAAAAGCGAATGCGTATTTTGGGTCGAGCCGAATAGCCTCGTTGAAATTCGCGACAGCTCGGTCGGAGTTTCCTTTCCTGTCATAAGCCAAGCCCCGGTTGGCAAAAGCAGGCGCATGGTTCGGATTTAGCCGAATGGCCTCGTTGAAATCGTCGATGGCTCGATCGTTGTCGCCTTTTTTATCGTAGGTTAAGCCGCGACTGTAAAAGGCAAGCGCGTATTTGGGATCGAGTCGAATGGCCTCGCTGAAATCGGTAATTGCCCGGTCGTAGTCGCCCTTCTTGTCATAGGCTAGTCCCCTATTTCTGAAGGCGAGAACCGACTTTGGATCGAGTCGAATAGTTTGGCTGAAATCGGCAATAGCTCGCTCGTAGTCGCCTTTACTCCCATAAGCGATCCCTCGCTTGAAAGAAGCGAGACCCTCGTCGTTGGGGTTCAGTTGCATCGCCTCGCTTAAGGTCGCAATAGCCCTGTCATAATTTCCAGCGTTGATGTCCGTGTTGCCTTGACTCACCAGGGTAGCGTAGCGCGTTCGTGCCTCAGCTTCAGCTCGCTTACGATCGTCTTCCGCCTTGAGAGCAGCATGTCTCTGCTGTTCGGCCTCCGCCGCTGCCGCGGCTTTCTTCTCGTCCTCTGCCCTGGCGGCAGCGATCCGCCGCTGCTCGGCCTCTGCGGCCGCTGCTTTGGTCTTCTTCTCGTCTTCGGCCTTGGTAGCGGCGATCCGCTGCTGCTCAGCCTCTGCTTCTGCTGCTTTGGCCTTCCTCTCCTCCTCTGCCTTGGCAGCAGCGATCCGCCGCTGCTCGGCTTCTTCAGAGTTGCGGCTCGCTTGCGCTACAACCGCCGTCGTTACGTGACGGTCCTGCTCCGGCTTGGATTCCTGTTGTGTCTCGGCGCCCGGGGTCCACAGCGAGTCCGAGAACACAACCCAGCCGAGCCCCAGCAGCAGCACTGCCGCAACTGCACCCACAACCGCCTTTAGCCGCCACGGTCGCTGCCAGTCGAACCCACCACCCAGGGCCTCATTTACTCTTTCGATCAGCGCCTCGGCATCCCGGCCAAAATGAAGTTGGCGGACCTCTACCGCCTGGCGACGTGCGAGCGCTTTGAGAGAACTCGGTAGTTCGCCGGCCTTCGGCATGTGTGCTCCATCGACTAATACAGGGACCACACGAATGTTGCGGGCAAGCGCGGTGGCGATCTCAATGACGACGAAGTCGTCCGGATTATCGAGCCGTCGCCCGCCGCTCTCATCTTTTGCCTCCAGCCAGCGGGGACCAATAACCACCAGAATGACATTGCACGCGGCAACCTGACTGTTCAGGTGCGCCACGAAATCGACCCCGGCCGGAATGTGGTCGACATCCATGAAAATATTTCTTCGCCCGAATGTTTGTGACAATCGGTCGTACAATCGACCGGCAGTACTGATCGAATCTTCTCGGCGGTAATTTATGAAAATCGCACCCATGGACGCTCTCGGGTCCCTGCCAGGCAAAACGAACTTTATCGCCGGGCGAGTTAAATCACTATTAGCTAGTTCACACTGGATCAGTTGCGCGCTGTAGGCTCCCAGTCGCGGGCATATTTTCGGAGTTTCAGAAATGAATCACTGCGGCCAGTTCCCATAAAAGTGATAGTTGATGGTAGTGGAGTAGTGCCTGGAGCAGTGTCTGCAGTATCGCGAATCAAGCGCGTTTTCGAGAACGATCACGAAATTGCGACGCACAGCAGGCCGCTCAGTTGGCGTATAATTCTCGCATCAAGTGCAAGAGACAGGTGTGAACGATGTTCGCGTTGCACCGTCAAAGTGGTTCATTGGCAACACGGTTCTTTTTTGGAATCGCGGTGTTGTTCGTGTGCGCTCTCAGTTGCAGCATCGCTTCTCCCACAGCAAATGCCCAGCTCCGAATCGGCATTGGCGTCGGAGGAATTGGCGGAGCGATTGGCGGCGCTCTGATTGACGACGCGCATAGAAAGCAAAAAAGTCAGCAAGACGAACAATACCAACGAAGGCGAAGCGCGACGGAAAGTGATCCCCGGAAGAAATCCGCCAAGGCAAAAAATCAGAAACCAAAGAAAGATGAGTCAAAAATCGCGAAAGACTCGCCGCCCAAGGCGAAGCCGCCTGAGCCTGTCGCCAGCGCGCCCCAGACTACACCAACCACGCCGTTGACGGCCGGCCCACCGCCGAGCCCAAGCAATTTTGGAGAGTGACCTTCTATTGGAATCGGTCTTCTGGACCGCGGCGGTCTGAAGCGGGCGCTTCCGTAGCTCGACGCTCCTGAGCACGATGTTCTTGGACGCGGCGTTCTGCAGGAGGCTTGCGCTGAGCTTGCTGCTGTGAACGCTGGGCGGACGTTTTGTCAGGTCCTGTATAGAACGAGTTTGGCGCGCAGGACCCGCCTACTCCGCTGACCGATGCCCGGCATTGTTCAATGGTGGTGAAACCGCAATTGTTGCCGCCGTTCTGGTATTGAGCGCACCACTTGTAGGGATCGGCTGCAGCCGGACCGGCAATCAAAAACAAAGACATCACCGACGCGGCGGTGATCGCCAAACAGCAGGAGCCCTTGTTCATACCGGCCGTGAGTAGCGACAGCCTCATGATTCCCTCCTGACACTGCTTCTAACTTTTCAGTTTCTTCGCGTGACAAGGGTTCAATCAGGAAAGCGAGGACTTTTCAGTCGAGCTTCATCGCAATGTCCACGCTATCTGCTTGCGCGATCGGAAGCATATCAAATCGACAACTGGCTGGCATGCGGAATGGTAACCGACTCGCGAACGTCCCATTTTGAAACTTCCGCAAACACCTCGGAGGTGTTTCCGTACCTTGCACCGAGTCGAGGCCGGTCGATGGCATGGTGAGTTCGACAAGGTCGCAATCAGCAAACGTTGTCGACGATCCCTCAACAGGCTACAGGCACAATCTCTTCCGCCCTGGCATGAAATCTGGGGGAACGAAGATGCAGCGGGCTTTCGTTATCCGTCCCTTTGGTAAGAAGACGGATGCCTCCGGTACTGCGATCGACTTTGAACAGGTTCACGAGCACTTGATCGCACCCGCGCTCAAGGATGCCGGGCTCGGCGGAGGAACGACTGGCGAGATCATCGACGCGGGCAACGTCCGCGAAGACATGTTCTCCCTTATTATCGAAGCCGATCTGGTCGTCTGCGACATCACCGTCCACAACGCTAACGTTTTCTATGAGCTCGGGATCAGGCACGCGCTGCGAAAGCGGCGCACCGTGCTGATCAAAGGTGGTCCCGTCTCGGACACGACGCCATTCGACGTGTTGACCGACCGGTATGTCCCTTACAATATTGGTGACGCCGCCGCGTCACGCACTGCTCTCGTGTCTGCAATCAAAGCGACGCTGATAAGCGACCGAGAGACTGATAGTCCTGTGTTCAAGATGCTCCCGGCGCTGCGCGAAATCGATCCGGCGACTGTGAAGGCGATCCCGACCGATTTCACCGAGGAATTGGGACGCGCTCGTGCAGCGAAATCCGCGGGCTGGTTGCGTCTGTTGGCGTCAGAATTGGATGGCCAACGCTTTCAGTGGCCGGCATTGCGGCTGGTGGGAAAAGCGCAATGGGATCTGACCGACTACGAGGGCGCGCAGGAGACCTGGGAGCGTATCCGCGACAATGATCCTGACGATATTGCTGCCAATCTCGCCCTCGGGAGCGTTTACGAGCGGCTATACCGAAAGACGAAGAACGCGGAATTGTTGGAAGCGTCGAACCAAGCCATCATTCGCGTCCGAAATAGCGGGAAAGCCTCGGCCGACCAGCGTGTCGAGGCACTCACGTTGGAGGGACGCAACGAGAAAACGCTGTGGCGGCTCGAGTGGGATGAATTAGACAACGTTGCCCAACGGCGGAGCGCGGCCACCAACCGGCTGGTACGAAAAGCCTACGAGGCCTACCGAAAAGCCTACCTTTTCGATCTGAATCACCACTGGTCGGGGCTCGCCGCACTACAACAAGGGACGATAACCCTGGACCTGTCGAACGAGGAGACGTGGCAGGACACGTTCGATAACGTCGACCAAGCACTGGCCTATCGGGCGGAACTGAAACGGCAGGTTGAAGCGCTTCACCCCATCGTATCCCAGGCTATCGAGGCGTCGCTCGCTCGGATGTCCGGTAACGACCAAAACCGCGTGTGGGCCGAAATCAGCGCTGCCGACCATCTGTTTCTGATCGAGGAACGCCCGAGCCGGGTGATCGAAGCCTACAAGGCAGCGGCTCCAAAAAATGGGTTCGCCTGGAATGCGGCGAAAGGTCAGTTGGAGCTCTTCGCAAGGCTCGGTTACAAGGCTGAGCTTGCAAACAAAATCATTTCGACGATCGATGCGCTCGTCTTGCGGCCCGAGGTGAGTGACCCTGGTGAACTACACATGGTCATTTTTTCAGGTCACCGCGTCGACGAATCTGGTCGCGCCGCCCTCCGCTTTCCCCTCAATCGCGAAGCTCAGGCGCGTGATCTGATCCGCGAAGCGCTATCCAAGGCGAAAACCGGATGGAAGCGCATTGAGGTTTTGGCATCCGCGGCTCCCGGCAGCGACATACTCTGCCATGAAGTTTGCGCGGAGCTCGGGATTGACAGTGTCGTGTGCCTGTCCATGCCCAAGGACGTCTACGCGCGTTTCGTCTTCGAAAATACTGATTATTGGCGCTCGCGCTATCTTGAGCTGATTGGCCGCCGCCCGCTTCTCCAGCTGAGTAACGAGAAAGGGTTGCCACGATGGCTCGAAGGCAGCGGCATCGATCCTTGGGAACGCTCAAATAACTGGGTGCTCGAGATGGCCCGGACGCGCGGTGCCAAAAAAATCACGTTGATCGCATTGTGGGACGGCAAGGCCGCAGGCGACGCGCCAGGCGGTACTGCGCAAATGGTGCAGATAGCGCGGCAAGCGGGTAACGTTGACATTGTCCGCATCGACGCGGGTCAACTTCTGTCCTGACCCGTTGCTGGACAATTGGCAGCCGCACGGCACCGGCTAGGGATGCCCGGCAAAGTAGAGCCTCTCCAGATATTTTGGCGTGCCTGGCTCGTAGTAGCGAGCCTTCCACGAGTCGTCCGGGACGAGGAATGATCGTGCGTTTTCTGGATCGGTCGTAGCTCGCGCACGTACAAGGCCACGAAACTGGAAGTGGTTAAAGAGGCGCATGAATTCTGACAAATAAATGTCAGCGACTCGCTTGTCGCCTCTGACCACCAACATGTTTTCATCGTTCTTGCGTGTCGATGCGTCGCTGAAATTTGCGGACCCGGTGATCACCAGAGGGTCATCCCCCAGCGGATCAATAATCATATATTTCGTATGAACGTATTTAACGTGAGCGTTCAATCCGGTGAGGTGCTCTTCCATCCATCGTTCAAATTCGTTTTGAGGCAGGATATTCGCGACCGCCACCTCGTTAAGCGGAGAGCCGTTCAGGAGATCCATGTCTCTGTCCGCGCTCTCCAACAGAACGTAACGAAGATAAGGCTTAGGATGCTCGAGGACTTCTTCAAAAAGATCGTTGACGCCAAATGCCGCGGTGAGAAAGACCGCAGTGCTGGCCCTATCCATTAACTGCGCATACCATCTCAACAAATCCAGATTGGACCGCGGACTGAACACCGTGTCTGTGCCCACGGCAGTAAGTCCGTCGGGGATGTGGAAAATCTCCTCGTTCCAAGGCCGGATTTCTTTCATTTCCGGATCTTTGTGCAGTTCCTCCCAATACTCGAAGTAGGAGGTGGCCACATCCTTGTCTCTCACGAGGTGGCCGCAGTTCGAGTGGCCGAAAATGCCTCCGTCCGTGAAATTCGTCGATCCTGTCCAGACTTCGATGGGCTCTCCATGGTGGAGCAAAACAATGAACTTGTTGTGAGAAATAGCGCTGCGACTTGCGGTTCGCGGAGTTACGAGATCTTCAATTCTGGCTTTGCGAATTGCCTCCCAATTGGCAGCAGCCGGTCCGCTTGTTTTCTCCCGCGCGTCGAAAACGATCTGCACATCAGCTCCTGAGGCCGCAGCCTCTCTGAGCGCGTTCAACACGGCTCCTTGCTGGAGTTCATAGGCGCCAACGCGAAGGCCCCAATCAGGGCCATTCGCTCTGTGGATGAAATCGAGCATCGCTCGAAAGAGGCCGCGCGACAGCCACTGGAACGCCGCACGATTGGGGACTTCCGATGGGCGGCGATCCCCAAATTTTCTGACATACGCCTGCGAACCGGCAACGCCGCGGTTGAAGTAGACCGCGTGCTGTCCCTCATCCTCCTTCTCCGTCGCAATTCGTACCTCGGCAGTTTCAGATGCACGCAACGCCCCGGGCTCACCCCGCATCGCTACGACCCTGTACGTGTACTCGTGACCGTAACGTGTCGTGAAATCACCCCAGAAAAATCCCTGGATCGGGTGGTGCTCGGTCGAAACCATACCTTCTTCCACGCGCACGTCGGGAAACACCTTGAGCGCCCGCAACCATGAACGTGAGTCGCCGTGGCCATGCTCGATCCTCTCGATTCCAAAGCCAAGCACGCCTTCGCTGGCAGCTTCCTCCATGTCGATGCCAAGCAGCACGACGTAGGCGCCGGCGATTGCATGCACGGAAAGTGGACCGGTCTTGTTGTAGGCTCGCATTTTTCGAAACCGTCAGATGAGATGTTTCCGGCCTACTCGGATTGACTAACTCCCTCGACTTGGGCTCCAGCTGCGGCTCCTTGATCGAGCTTCCAGAGCAGCCAATCGTCATTGGGCGCGAATTTTTTCCGATGGCGGTCCCATTTCTGAGGAAGCTGCCGGTTCAGGCTCTCCAGGAAAGGCAAAAGCGGTTTCTGAGGCGGTTCTGCATCTTCGCGATCGTCCATCTCTACGCGCTGCCACTTGAAGCGGTCCCTGTATTGCGCGAAGCCAAAGCCATCGAAGAAGTGCTCGCCACCAATCAGCGGCATGTACCACAGGCTCGGAGATCCATCGGGGTTTTCTTTGATAGGAATCTGAACCTCGAGGTCTTTAAGCATCTTAGAGCCTTCGCTATCGCCCTTTTTTGCCAGATGATCTTTCAAGCGGGCGAGCGTTGGAAATTTTACTGGCGGACTGACGAACAGGACGGGTTTCCGCTCCATTCGGCAAAGAATGATCTCATGCGGCGTCCCGACGCTGTAGACGTTGGTTGGGACGTACGCGACGATGAAGTCGCTCGTATCAACCATGCGGAGGTCCATGTGCAGCGCGGGCCAGAAATGGTCAGCGCAGTTGGCCCGGGCATTCGCACCCTTCTCCGAAGGGTCAAAACTCCATTGGTTTCGAACCTTGGCGGTTGTTTCATCCTCTCGTCCATACTCCTTCACGCCCTGTATCTCCGGCTTGAACCAGGGATCAAACACCGTGACTCCCAACTCCTGAAGAAATTCGCTGACGCGATTGCGCCAACCGAACTTTTTCTCGACCTCTCGCGACGCGACAAAATCCATCGGTCCTGAAAGATATACACGCGCGTTGCGCAGCAAATTCGGTTTCGCCATTTTTTCCATCGACGTCGCTCCGCTCGGTTTTTTCCGATCTCGGTGCCCGATTGGCACGCTTCAGCTATCCGCGGGGGAATTGCAGGTTAACGAAGTCCGTCTGAGCATTCAGCGAAAGCCCTGCATACGGCTCAAGCAGGTTTGCCGGTACGCGCAGGCAGCGAGCTGTCGACGCGTGCACAGGATTTGCCACAGCATCGAGATGGTGCCCCGGGCCTGTGGCGGTCCCTGCCGGCGAATGGTCCCACCAAACCACCCAATCGCCGGTCGCTGAAAAGATGGCGCCATCGAGTGACTGCGGGTCGGCCTGCACTCGCCGGGCGACCTTCGCCACGCCAGCAAGAAAAGCGTCCGCCGTTGCATCAGCTTTCCGTGTTCCAACAAACAGGCGGCAATAGCCTGTCTGCCAATCAATGGATCGCTCGAAGAGATGATAGGGTTGGTCGGGCGCGATCTCGTCTGCCGCGAGCAATTTAGGGAAGCCGCTTCGGCTAGCCGGCATGTCGAAAACCAGATCGTGTAGCTCGCTATATGCTCGACCGCCGACGCTCCGTTTCGCTTCGTGGTAGCACTCCTGCGTGCGGTAGAAGACCAGAGCGACCTCGTCCGGGATTGTGCTTTCCTTCGATTCCGGCAGGACAGCGGGGAGATAGGCCGTCAGTCCATATTGGCGTTGCATTTGGACTGTGAACGGCATGAAGAGCTGTCCGAGGCGCTCGATGAACAGGTCCCGCCGAACGCCGGCTTTCTTGCGACCTCGGAAGACCCGAACCGAATCCGCAGGCACGGGCCGCGGTAGGCGACGATTGGCAACCTGAGACGTCGTATCAGCCGCGGTGCCTGTAAGGTGCCGCCAGCCGCGCAACAGCAACCCATTCAATGCTTCCAGCGCAGCTTGAGACTTTGCAGCTTCGCCTCCGCTCGCAACTAATTTCGCAGTGGACGTTTCCAGTTCGCGGGCAAGTCCCTCCTGCGACTTCCGCAATCGGCTGGACAGAAATCCGCCCTGAATGATCGCGTGCATGCGCCTTACGCCGAACTCGGTCGGCTCATTTTCGGCTGCCAGCCGTGGGTCCTGTTGGAACTGGGCTGTGACGGCTATTTTTGAAGCGGTGCTCGACGTGCTGAAAATGCCAACCACGCGCCGTCGTGCCAGTTCGAAGGCTTGCGCAGCGGTGATGCCTCCCGACCACAGGATCTTGACTCCCAGCAACTCGCTGTAGTCGCGAAGCGCTTCGATCTGATCGGGAGTAAGCACCCCATCGGGGCTATCGCTTCCGTGTACGAGTTTGCGGGGGTTCACGCGGTCCGGAGCATCGAACAGAACGGTTGTCGCTCCAGCTCCTCGGGCGGCCTTCAGCCATCGACGAGCCGCCACTTCGCATTGTGCCACGTCGAATACTTCTGTCGCGGTCACCAGGGGCGTATCTACATAAAACGCGGGGATGGCCGTCCAGCCGCGCGTCCATTGAGTTATGAGCTCGATTACCTGCGCCTGATCTTCGAGCGTGAGCGGAAGGAGGCCGTATTTGCCGGCATCAAACCCGTTGGCTCGAGCCGCTTCCAGCCCGGTCCAGACAGTCCGCGCCGCTGAGTTCACATCCACTTGATAACGTGGTCTCAAACGCACACCGCGCGCGGTCGCGAACTTTAGCAGCCGGTTCGATGCCGGAACGCTAAGAACATTGAGGAGGCCTTGAGCGCCCCATCGCCGGCGGGCGTAGGGGACCTGCGCGCCGTCAATCGCAACTTCCGGGATTCCGAGATCGGCAGCTGCGGCGATAATGGCCTCGATTTGCTCTAGCTGGGCATCGGTGGTGATCTCTTCCTCGAAGGAGACGAGAGCCGATAGCTGATGGGTATCGGCAGGGCCGATCTGGCCTTTTTTCCGGGCTTCATCCAATTTCTTGGCGAGGCCGGTGAGCCGTGTGCAGTCCCCCCCTGGGTCGACCTGCAGCCGGACCGTCAAAGGTCGCGGTCGGCTGTCGGGGGTATCGAGGAATTGATGAAACGCAGCGATGACAGCTTCGGCGGACTTCTCCACTGCCGGGAATTCAGGCAATTGCCCGGTCAGCCGGACGTTGATGCGAGTGCCGACGTTGGTCGTCAGCAGAAGCTGTCCTGCAGCCCCGGCTGAAAGTGCACCGTATTCGGGCGGACCAATCGGAACCTCGCCGGCGCTGGTCATCCGTTCCCCGTCAAGGATGACGCCAAGGTTAAAGGCGCTCGAAGCGCCCGCGGCTGCTTTTGCGGACGAGAGCGCCGCATCGAGAACGACCGGGCCCGCGCTTCCTTCGTCACTGACAGCGAACAGCGGACCGTACTGATCACTATCGTATTCAGCCAGAAGCGCCTTCGACCTCATTGCTGCTGTCATCGTTCACCTTGCTATCGGTTAAGCGTTAGCCAGCGACGGAGGTGTCATTGCACCAGCGACAAACAGTGACTTTGATTCAACCAAAACGCCGCGTTGTCGCAAGCCCTTTGCAGCCAGATGCGATCAGCACAGAATCCGAGGGATCTATGCGTTCGGGAGGATTTTAGTCGATCTGAAACGATGCCATGGTGACCAAATGGAAAAGACAGAAAAATTTTTACGCCTAAAGACATTGCTGACTCAAATCGCGCCGGGAAATTCCATCGAGGCAGTATCGCGGCCTGACGGCAAAGCAACCGACCGCGAGGGATTCGAAAGCTTGGGAGCCGACAATGTCGGCGTAACAGAATCGGGACTGCAAAAACTCGCAGAGAATCGTGTTCAGGAAATTACACCGAGCGAAATGTTTGGCTTGGAGGCAATCGTGCTTCCAAGAAATCGGCCGGTCGCATTTGTCCGCGGCAATTCGTACGACGATCTTGACGGCCCATGGGTCAGTCTCAATGAGAATGTTGTCAAAAGGCGGATTGCTTCACTTCTTCCTTTGATAGGGCGCGTTGAAGTACCAAGTTCTCCGATATTGCCGTACGCGGGAACAGGATTTGTCGTAGGCCAGGGCTTGATTGCAACAAATCGGCATGTTGCTCAGATATTCGCTCAAGGTCTCGGACTCACCATTCGCTACCGTGCCGGTGACGCGGCGATCGATTTTAAACGACAGGTCGATGCGCCTGACGACGAACACACCGCCTATTTATCGGTTCGCGCCGTGGAAATGATCCACCCCTACTGGGACATGGCTCTTCTCAGAGTCGACGGACTACCCACAGATCGTATGCTTAGGCTGTCGGTGAAATCACCGGAAGAACTGCTCGACCGCAATGTGGTTGTGATCGGTTATCCGGCCAGGGACGAGCGAAACGACGTTGCACTTCAGGACCGCATATTCAACAGAACATACAACGTGAAACGGCTGCAGCCGGGCGTAATCAGGGCGCGCGCCAAAGTTCAAAGCTTCGAAAATGCTGTCAATGCCCTGACGCACGATGCTTCGACGCTGGGAGGAAACTCCGGGTCCGCGGTCATCGACGTTGACACTGGAGAGGTTGTCGCACTGCACTTTGCCGGCGAGTACCTAAAGGCCAACTACGCGGTGCCGATGTACGAACTGGCGCGGGATAGCCGCGTCGCATCGCGACTGAATTTCGAAGGGACACTTCCACCGACAAACGACTGGGCACCGGCGTGGCGTTCCGTGGAGGGGACCGACGACTCGGCTGGCGATACAGCGCTTCCGCAGGCGGAAGAGGCCGTCGTTATCGATCCTGACTACAGCAATCGACCGGGATACGATCCGAACTTCCTCGAGACCATTGATGTGCCGCTGCCGCGCGTCAGCAAGGCGATGGAACAAGACACCGCACGAGTGAAATCGGACGCGCAGAAGAACGGCGATCCATTCGAACTCGCTTACTATCATTACAGCGTCTATATGAACAAACGCCGCCGCACGGCCTGGTTCTCTGCGGCCAATGTCGATGGCGACCATCGTCCCAATATTGGCAAACGGCGGGGAGACCGATGGTACACGGATCCCCGTATTTTGAGATCAGAGCAAATCGGTCAAGAAGCATTTGAGCGAGGAATTGATCGCGGCCATTTGACCCGGCGTCAGGACACCGCTTGGGGCGACGATGTCGACAGCGCCACCCTGGCGAACAACGACACATTCCACTTTACCAACTGCTCCCTGCAGGCATCTCCCTTCAATCAAGGGAAGGACCGTTGGCAGGGACTGGAACAGTTTCTTTTGGAGCAACACGCGAGAAAAGAACGCCGACGCCTGATTGTCATCACCGGCCCGCTATTCGCAGCGAACGACCCGGTATACAAAAATGATCGAATGAATTACTCGGTCCGCTGTCCGCTGCAGTTTTGGAAGATATGCGTCCTGATCAGACGCGATGGCACACCCTCAGCCACAGGCTTCGTGCTCGGCCAAGAGGATATCCAGAATCTGCCAGGCTTCGAGGAAGCTTTCGACGTAGCGGCCACCCAGATCAGGGTCGCTGATCTGGAAGAGCGCACTGGTCTCGATTTTGGTGATATCAAAAAATTCGATCACTTCGCCGCCGGCGGGGTACCGGGTACACTCGAACTGCCAAGCATCGAAGGGATCGTCCAGCGCGCGAAAATCGTCAGGAATGGCAGCGATATAGTCGTGTGAACTAACTGCCAACCAAACTTAGCTCGGTACAGAGACGTGATGCAGCCGAAGCAATATCTCACCGAACTCGAGTCGGCTTTAGAACAATATCGTTTCCGTGACGTCCGGGCCCTTACCGATCAGGTTGACCCGCCTTCCTTCGACCTGCCGCAAATCAAAAAGGCGCTTCATCTCATCAGGCGCAAGCGCCTGTTCGCCGAACTGGAGCATGCATCCAGCCTCTTCAACATGGCTGGCAACGAGAACGCTTTCATTCGACGACAATGGTGCCAGTCGTTGATCGACCAAGGACGCGTTCTGCAGGCGTTGGCCGCCTTGAATCTGATGTCTCAAAAGTACTCAGACGAACCAATAGAAGGCCCCGAAATCCGAGGCTTGATAGGGCGTGCCTACAAGCAGCTTTTTATTGAGGATGGCAAGGCAGAAAATTTAAGAGCGGCGATTGGCGCGTACCGTTTTGATTGGGAGCGCTATCAGGGCGACCGTCGCTGGCATGGCATCAATCTTGTTTCGCTGCTCGCACGTGCGAAACGTGATGGCATTTCCATAGATGGCGCTCCAGATGCGACTGAAATCGCCCAGCAGATCCATGATGACATTGAGGAGCATGGAGCGACCGGAATTTGGGATTATGCGACGAGCTTGGAGGCGGCGATCGTACAGCGGAACGAACGCACCATTCTGGTCTCAGCGAAAAAATATATTCAGCATCCAGATGCCGACGCGTTCGAGCTTGCAAGTACGCTGCGTCAGCTGAAGGACGTCTGGGGGCTCGAAGGGACCGACATTGGAAACAAGCTCTTGCCGGTTCTGGAGTACGCCGTGCTTCAGCGAGAAGGCGGTTCGGTCCACCCAATGCAGGTTGGCAAGGTTCCAGTTGGAGAGGGCTTTGAGGCAGTCTACGGCACCGAAGCCGCGGTCAAGTTGCAATGGATCGATACTCTCTACCGATGCTGCACGGCGATTGGCCGGATCAACGATGCCGCAACCGGCGACCCCGCAGGGACAGGCTTCCTTATGTCAGGGGCGGACCTTTGCTTGAGTTGGGGAAACGGGCCATTTTTCCTGACCAACTCCCACGTTATTAGCGTTGACCCTGTGGATCAGGCTCCTTTGCGTCCATTGCAGGCAGAGGTCGAATTCACCCGGCTCAATGGCCGCCCGCGAGTAAGACTGGGAGAACTGGTTTACAGCTCGCAACGCATCGACATGGACATTTCGATCTTGCGAATTGTCGCACCACCAAACTCGGGTACGCTTGAGCTCTGCCCTGCTCTGCCGAAAATCAGCGACGCTTCAATGCAACGCGTGTACGTGGTCGGCCATCCTAAGGGCCAGGAACTTGCAGTTTCGCTGTACGACAACAGCCTTGCCGAATGCTCACAGCAATATGTTCGCTACCGAAGCCCCACTGAAGAAGGAAATTCCGGGTCTCCGGTCTTGGATCGCCAGCTGAACTGCTTCGCCGTTCATCATCGCGCGTTGAAAGAGAAACAGCTGAATGAAGGGATCGCGCTCGAGGCGGTAATACGCGCGATCGCGCAGCAAAGGCCGTCGTGAATTTGAGATAGCTGCGGTGCTATTCTACCTAATCGTGAAAATGAAAATTGAATCAAATCGAAACCCGTGCGTCACGCCGGCACGATGCTACCGTCAGATCAGCCAAGACGTTGTCGCGCGAATTATTGAACAACAGATTTTTGAAGGAAACAAATCATCCACGACGACGAATGATGCTCCAATTGATTAAAATCGACATGGGCGTACAGTAAAGTTTCTTACGTACTCGTCCTCAGAATCAGAGTCTCAGAATCTGCATCGGCTACGGCGTGACAGCTTAACGGAGGAGAAAATTCTTGCCTCCCGTCGGCGCACAAAATCGTAATGCGATTGCCGTACGATTTCTCACCGCGGATGCGGATAACGACTTCCTTTTTCGACAACACAGAGTGACGCTGTCGGTCTTGGCTGCAGGACCTGCGATTCTTTTTGGGAAACACGCGCTACACGCCCCAGGCGCGCCGCCTTTCGGGATCCTTGAATGAGCCGCCTTGCGACTGGGCCGGCGAGAAAATCAGACGGAGTGTCAAATATGATGTCTCTGTTCACTAGAAGAAAAGTGATTGGGCTGTTTCGATTGGCGGGGCTTGCAGTCCCATTTAAGTTTTCACCTCTCCTTACCGCACAAGCTCAAACCGCGACGAATACGTCAGATGTTCACCTGCTGAGCCAGGACGGTCGACCTCCCCCATCTGTCCCTCTACAAGATGCCCGCCTTTGCGGCCCGGCCAGTGACCGCCCGGCGTCTGATGCAAAGTTGGCGAATGTCAATTGGGTGCGGGGTAACGAGGCGCGCGCCGAATGGACTTGGGCTGCTCAACTCGACGACAATCCCGCAGCATTTCCGAACAACCTCGGCCGATACCTGGTCCAAATTCCGGGCGTGCTCGAAAAACAACTTGATTATTCCACCAGTCTTATCTTTGACACGCCGTCGTTTCGAAACGGAATTCAGATTTCGGGATTCGTCGACCGTGTGACAAAGGAGCTTGTAACCAATACGATCGCCCAGAGGCGAAGAGCTTGGTACACAATGACGCATCATGCCTTTCTCGGCATGCTATCCGCGCGTCGTTACGGCACCCCCCCTGAAAAAATGGCGCAGAAGATGCTCCATCTCGACGCCCCGTCGACGCCGGGGGTCTTTGATCGCCATGAACGCGCAGCGGTGATTCTCGCAACCAAGCTCGGTACAGACCCGCAGTCTTACAGTGATCAGGATTTTGCGGAGTTCCGCGCCGCTTTTGATGAATACAACCAGAACGTCTACGCGTCGGTGGAGCGCCCATTCCTTCAGCTTCGCGCGGCGCGCGAAGCCAAGGCCCAAGCGCTTGTCGAAGCCAAGTCAGCCAACGAAGCGGATACGCTCGCGCGACAAGCCGCGGATAACGTTCCGACAGCGATGCCGAAAGATCTTCTTGCACGGAAGATCAACAGCCAGTTCGTCGAGCTTTGCTTTCTCGGCATGCAGTTCGTCGGTCTAGCCGGCGTGTTCTCCGCGTTAAATATTCCCGACGAGGGACCAATGGACGGTGCTCTTCAGCCCGCATACCCCCCTGAATTCATCAAAAAGCTGAACGGCCTGCTCGCCGCCGGTTCGGACGGCATCGGTGAAATCGTGCCGCCTCGCGTCACTCCGCCAACCGAGGCGATTGCCGCCGGCCGCGTCAAGGTCGGGGCCGCACCATTGAAAGGAGCACGAGTCCCACTGACGTCATATGAGCTCACCGCTGATCGCGACTTCGGCCTAACCCAAGGCGGACAAAGTTTCGCCTCCTGGGGCTGGGGACGCGGCGCGCACGTGCCTGGCAGCCTCGTGGCTGCGCTGCAGTATTTGCCAGACGCAGGTCGCGAAGAGGTGTTCTACTCGCTGGCGCTCATGTTCAACGAAGACCAAACCAGAAATGGTGTGCTGGTGGCGGGCTTTGTCGATCGAGTACTTAAGGAACTGCTTGTCCATAAGGTGTACCGGCTCAGCCGCTCCCGCTACGGTCTGGAGCACCACACGATGTTCGCCTACGACGAATTTCTCCGGCGCTATGGCGGGGGCGGACACAGACGGCCGGGGATGAGCGATATTGATGCGCGGCGAGCGACCGAACGCGCCCTATCAGAGTGCACGGAAAAGCTTTTGTATCTCCATGAAGCAAGCAAGTACCCGGATAAATATTCACCGGTCGAACTCGCGGCGTTCGCGTGGGTAGATGCAGTCATCCTGAGACCTCACGAAGCTTACCGGCTTGAACCGGCATTACGGCAGGCTTTGAGGAAACAGGATGAGGCCGAGATTGCTGCCGGAACGCGCGCGCTCGACATGGCGGGCGGCGTCACGCGCGGCGACGCTTTCAATCGCCTGCTTGATCATCAAATTGCAGAGCTCGCGATGTTTGTGTCACATATGGACGGCATCGGGCGCGCGATGACGATGATGCGGTTGGAAGCAGAAGAGCCCGTCCAAATCATTCGCGGCAGGTTTGGTCCGAGCGGTGGAATCGTTCCGGAATTGGATAAAGACGGACAAGTAATCCCGACGGGGTATTTCAACAACCGACCCGGCTTTCATGCACTGATGCGCGCGGTGGGTATCGACGAGCGAATTATGACCCTCAATGAACTCTTCGCGAATCCAAAATTGAACGGCGAAATCATACGCCAGCTGGCAGCGGGGCAGAGGTCAGTCTCAATTTCCGGCGAGGACGCGGCGAAGACCGGAGAGTTCTGAGCGTTTGATTCCGACGTTTCAGAGCCAGAAGCGACACATGCCTGATACTGACCCTGTCAGCCACGCTCGTAAATTTTTGCGCGGCGAGCAGCTTAAATTTGCGGAAGCCAACAAACTCTGGAAGCGGCTGAAAAATGAGGATCAGCTTTCATTGGCGAGGCGGGTGCTTCGTCAGCTGCGCGAGAAGCCTCCCTGCCTCAGCAACGGTGTGCCAAACGACACCGCGACAAAAGAGGTCCTTTACCGCGAGGAAGCGCTACTGACGAGCAAAGACCCGGAGCTCGATGCAGCTACCCGTCATGATGACGCACTCAGCCTCCTCGCCAGCAAATTCGATTTCATCGCGAATAATAAGCTTATCGGCGATGGGGAAACTCTCGGTATCGCGGGCGGCATTTGCAAACGGAGGTGGAACGACCTCGGTCAGCTGAAAGACCTGGTGCTAGCGGCAGAGTTCTATGAACGCGCAGCCAAAGACGAATTGGGGGACGACGCCTACCCGCACATCAATGCGGCCTTTCTCGAGGATCTGCTGGCGGCGGCGGGCGATCGGCCCGCCGAACGGCGCGAACGCGCAAGGAAGCTGCGCGAGCGCATCGAGAAAGACCTGCCGGTAAGCGGCACATGGTTCAACGCCGCGACACGCGCCGAGGCCCTGTTTGGACTTGGGAAATATGCCGAGGCAACCGAGACGCTGCGGCGCGTTGAGGCGGCAAACAGACCTGCACCTTGGGCTCTCCGCACGATGGCTGAACAACTTGCTCAACTCGCCTATCTTCGCGAGGAACGCCCGCTTGAACATCCGCCAATCCTAACGTTTTTCGAAACCCTGCTGCCGGGCGCGAGCGACGCCATTCGCTCCATCACTATCGGAAAAGTTGGGCTCGCACTTTCTGGCGGCGGATTTCGAGCTTCCTTTTACCATCTCGGAGTTCTGGCCTGCCTCGCCGAGCGCGACATCCTGCGTGACATAGAGGTGCTTTCGTGCGTTTCGGGCGGCAGCATCGTTGGTGCGTGCTATTGGCTGAAGTTGCGCCAGCGGTTGTTGAAATCCGAGCCGATGCGACAGGAAAGTTACGTTGAGCTTGTGCGCGAATTGATTGCGCACTTCCAGGATGCCGTTCGCGCGAACCTCAGAGGACAGATCCAGCCCCATGTGGCGAAGGTCATTTGGCGCTTCCTGAACGACGAAAGGGGAGTCCTGGACCCGGAAAAAGCAGCGGACGCTCTTGAACAGTACTTCTATCGACCGCTGTGGCCCGACGATGGCCCAATCCAAATGGACCAACTCGTTTTTAAACCGGCCGATCATGATGCGACTCTGACCGGATCCGAGACGTTCAATCCTGGCAAACACAACTGGCTGCGGGCTCACAAGGTCCCGGCCCTGATCCTAAACGCGACAACGGTCAACACCGGACACGCCTGGCGTTTTACACCGACCTGGATGGGAGAGGCGCCATGGTCCGTCCATGAGTCGGCCGACAGCATTCCAAGGTTGGAATGGTCCATGTACGACAAGGACGTGGGCTGGCAAATCAGGCTTGCTCGTGCCGTGGCAGCGTCGGCCTGCGTCCCGATGGTCTTCGCACCATTGCGCATGGGTCAATATTACGGACAAGGCATCGAAATATCGCTCGTTGATGGCGCAGTGAACGACAACCAAGGCTCGGTGTCGCTACTTGCCTCAGGCTGCAACGTGATCATCGTCAGCGATGCCTGCTCCCAGCTAATGCTGGAGCCCGCGCCCGTCCCGGGTCTGAAGGGCCTGAGAACGTCAACGTGGCGATTTGTAAACACGCTCATGGAGCGCGTGCGCCTCGCCAATTTCGCCGATTTGGAGTCCCGTCGCCGGTCTGGTCTGCTTCGCGGTTTGGCGTTCGTCCACATGAAAGCAGGACTCGATGCCAACATTATCCGCTTGCGTTTTTCCCATGACGTATCGAGCCTGGAAAGCACGCCTTTGTCGCCCTCGGGCGTCCGCAAGGACTTTCAGCAGGCTCTGGCGGAGTTACGGACTGATCTGGATGTATTCACGACCAACGAAGCGAATGGGTTGATGGCCTGTGGCTATCAGATGGCGTCGAAGGGCCTCGACCGCGAGCTGCCCAAGCTTCAGACGGTGTGGCGAGCGGTGCCTCGTGCCGATTGGCCATTCCAGGAGATGCTCGCCGAGATAACATCGGTTGCAACCACAACGGCACGTCGTGATGATCGATTGGCTGCGCTGCGGGTCGCGCATACCGTTGGCTTTTCGACCGGCTCATCCAGCCGGGTGGTAGGAATGCCGCTACCATTGTGGAGGAAAGTCAAAGCCTTCCTGAGCACCTAATACAATGGCATTGTGCCCTTAAGTATACAGTCCCACCGCAGTTCTTTAGCGATCACCAACAGAAAGGCCAGGCGATCGATGATCCGTATCGGCATTATCGGCCTCGGTTGGTGGGGCAAGCAGATCGTGACCTGCCTGGCCGACAGCCCGCACTTCAGGGTCGTCGCCGGGTGCGACATTGATACGAAAATGGCGACGCCATTTGCCGCCACACATAACCTGGATCTGGTCGACGACTACAGGAGCCTGATCCGGCGCGCCGACCTCGACGCAGTCGCGGTCGTAACCCCTCACCTCCTGCACGAAGAAATGACGATCGCCGCCCTCGAGTCCGGCAAGCAGGTTTTTTGTGAAAAACCGCTCGCGCTTACCGCCGCCAGCGCGGAGCGGATTTTGGCCGCCAGTGCAAAAGCCGGCGGCGTGCTTGGTATCGGTCACGAGCGGCGGTACGAGCCCGCGATGGAGGAAATGCGCCGTCTATTTGACAACGGGACGCTCGGCCGTGTTTTGCACATGGACGCCAATGTGAGTCACAACAATTTTCGGAAAATGGATCCGTCGAACTGGCGGCGCGACGCCCGTCACGCTCCGGCGGGCGCCTGGACAGCGCTCGGAATTCATCTTGGCGACATGTTTGTGTCTCTTGCCGGAAAGCCTGTGCGCGTCGCAGCCCGTACTGCGTCCCAGATTTTTCCAGCACCATCTGAGGATTTTGTCAGCGCCGAAATCGACTTCGAGAACGGCGCACGCGGGCGTGTCACCTGCCTGTCGACACCACCGTTCTACGGCCGCTTTACGCTGGTTTGCGACCAGGGTTGGGTCGAGACACAGGAAGGAGGCAATGTGGACAAGGGTATCCCGTCGAGTTTCGTTCATTGCGGTCCGGATGGCACGCGGCAAGCCCGAAACTATGGGCATGCCAACACCGTACGCTTGAATTTCGAAGCGTGGGCCGATGCGCTTGAGCGTCGTGCACCCTATCGCTTTACGAACGATCAGCTGCTCGCCAATATCCGCATTCTCGATGCAGTGACGCGATCTGCGGCAGCCGACGGAAAACCTGTCGCGCTTTGAAGGAAAAGTGCCACTGTTCTCGAATTATTCCCCCGTTTACGCTACACCGGCGCCTTATGCAGAGCGAAAAAGAACAAGTTGCGCTGTCCTCGATTTGCGCCTCGGCGGGGTTGACGATCGCCAAGGCTGTTGTCGGATTTGCCACGGGATCGCTCGCGATCTTGTCAGAAGCCGGTCACTCTTTGATAGACCTCGGCGCCACGGTGATGACCTACATCGCCGTGCGAATTTCCGGCAAACCGGCGGACGCGAAGCATCATTACGGCCATGGCAAGGTTGAAGCCCTTTCGGCGCTTGCCGAGACCGCGCTGCTGTTTCTGCTTTCCGGGATCGTCGTCTGGGAGGCGACCAAACGCCTGCTCGAACATGAGACTCACGTCGTCACAGCGACTGTGTGGGCTTTCGCCGTTATCATTGTCTCAATCATCGTCGATTTCTTCCGCGCGCGCGCTTTGTCGAAAACCGCCGAGAAAACTTCAAGCCACGCGCTTGAGGCAGATGCGCTCCATTTTTCTTCTGATCTGTGGTCTTCGCTGGCAGTGCTGGTGGGATTGATTGGTGTGCGTTTTGGCTTGCCGTGGGCGGATTCTGCGGCCGCACTCGTGGTGGCAGCGCTCGTCTGCGTCGCCGGCTGGAACCTCGCCAAACGCACTGTGGACACCTTGACCGACGTCGCACCGGCGGGCGCCGCTGAAAGGATCACTGGTATTGCTGCTGGTGTTCCGGGCGTCGTTGCCGTCGAACAGGTACGCGCACGCGCGGTCGGTGAGCAAACATTTATAGATCTGACAGTTGCGGTCAGCCGTACATTGCCGCTCGACCGCGTGAACGCTATCAAGGAAACTACTATTGCCGCACTGCGCGAGAAGATTCCGGGGGCCGAGCCGGTCATCACCACGAATCCCGTCGCACTGAATACAGAAACCGTGCTTGATCGGGTCATGGTGATCGCGCGCAATCGGGCGCTAGCGGTGCACCATGTTACGGTTCACGAGCTTCGCGACAAGCTCGCGGTTTCTTTGGATCTCGAGGTCGACGGCAAGCTTTCTTTGCAGGCCGCGCACGAAATGGCCGACGGGCTCGAGAGCGCGATTGCGGCCGAGCTTGGAGCCGACGTCGAGGTAGAAACTCATATTGAGCCCCTGCAGCCGCAGGACGCCTCCGGACGCGAGGCGCCACCGGAACGGGTCAAGGCGGTCGCAATGGCCTTATCCGAGCTGGCAGCCAAAGGACGCTATATCCGCGACGTGCACGATGTGCGGGTGCGCGAGACCAGCGAAGGTGAAATCGTCAACTTTCATTGCCGCGTTGATCCAGGTTTGAGCGTCCAAAGCGTCCATGAGAACGTTGACGCTCTTGAACGGGCACTCAAGCTGCAATCCCCGCCTATCAAACGTGTGATCGGTCACGCCGAACCCATGCGTTGATTTCCTGCGGATCTTAATGAAAAGATTTGTTCTTCCAATAAACAGCCGGGCATCATAGATCACAATACATGCGTACCGACACCGCACAGCCGATCCGGCTGCAAGACTACCGTCCGCCCGAGTGGCTGGTTGATAAAGTTACACTCGATGTTTCGTTGCATCCGACCAGTGCGAGGGTGAGAGCAACCCTGTCGTTACGACCGAATCCGACAAGTGCGGCAGCTCCGCTGGTGCTCGACGGCGATGGATTGCGCCTTGTTTCGCTCAAGCTCGACGGAGCTGCGGTACCGGATGGCAGTTTTGTCGCAACGCCCGACGGGCTCTCCATCCCACAGCCGCCAAACCGGCCGTTTTCGCTTGAAATCGAGACAACCGTCGATCCGTCCGCAAACACGCAACTGTCCGGGCTTTATCGCTCGAGCGGTACCTATTGTACGCAATGCGAAGCCGAAGGCTTTCGCCGCATCACCTACTTTCCCGACCGGCCCGACGTCATGGCCGTCTACACCACGCGCATTGAAGCCCACAAAGCCGAGGCGCCCGTCCTGCTTGCGAATGGAAATCTGGTTGAAAGCGGCGATGTGCCTGGCGGATGGCATTTTGCTGTCTGGCACGATCCGCATCCCAAGCCGTCCTATCTGTTTGCTCTCGTAGGCGGCGACCTCGCCTGTGTTGAAGACCGGTTTGTCACAATGTCGGGACGCAACGTGACGCTCCGGATCTATGTCGAGCATGGCAAGGAAGACCGTTGCAGTTTTGCGATGGATTCGCTCAAGCGCGCCATGCGGTGGGACGAAGAGGCGTTCGGGCGCGAATACGATCTCGACATCTTCATGATTGTCGCCGTTTCCGATTTCAACATGGGCGCCATGGAGAACAAGGGTCTTAACGTATTCAACGACAAATACGTGCTTGCCAGCGCCGAGACCGCGACTGATGCGGACTATGCGCATATCGAGGCCGTGATCGCGCACGAATATTTTCACAACTGGACAGGAAACCGCATTACCTGCCGCGACTGGTTCCAGTTATGCCTGAAGGAAGGGCTCACCGTATTCCGCGATCAGGAATTTTCCTCCGATATGCGATCCCGGCCCGTTAAACGCATCGCCGATGTTCGTGCACTTCGCGCGGCGCAGTTCGTCGAAGACGCCGGGCCGCTCGCACATCCGGTCCGTCCGGAGACATATCGGGAGATCAACAACTTCTATACAGCCACCGTCTATGAGAAAGGCGCCGAATTGGTACGCATGGTGCAGACCCTGATCGGCAAGGACAAATTCCGCTCCGGCATGGACCTCTACTTTGCCCGCCACGACGGCGAAGCCGCAACCGTCGAACAATTCATCCGATGTTTTGCGGACGCCAGCGGCCGCGACATGACGCAATTCATGAGATGGTACAGCCAGGCCGGCACCCCGGCGGTAACCGTGAGCGGGCGCTTTGACGCGGCACGCCAGACTTTTATCTTGGAATGCGCCCAGGCCATTCCGGCAACCCCGGGGCAACCGTCAAAAGAACCGATGGTAATTCCGCTTTCAATCGGGCTTGTCGGAAAAGACGGGCGCGACCTAGCACTCAAGGCCGCCGAAGGCAGGCCACCCGAAGGCCGAACCATTGTTTTGACCGAGCAGACGGCCAAGTTTGAATTCGCCGGCATCGGAGAGAGCCCTGTTCTATCGATCAATCGCGGCTTTTCGGCACCGATCAACCTGCAGACCGATCTCGATACTGACGACCTTGCTTTTCTGGCGGCGCGGGACAGCGACGCATTCAATCGCTGGCAGGCGCTCCAGACTATTTCAATGCGCTTGCTCCTCGACAACGTCGACGCGACTCGCACCGGGAAACCGCTGCGCGAAGACGACAGGCTCGTACAGGCGTTTGCTAAGACGCTTGAGGACAATAGTCTGGAGCCCGCATTTGTTGCGTTAGCTCTGACCTTACCCAGCGAGGGCGATATCGCGCGCGAGATCGGAAAAGACATCGACCCTGATGCGATTTTTCAGGCGCGCACCGCACTGCGCGCGGAACTCGGTCGGCGTCTCCGCGCTTCACTTGCATCTGTCTATGAGCGAATGGCTGATGCGGCCCGCTACAGTCCTGATGCCAGGAGCGCCGGACGACGCGCCTTGCGCAATACCGTCCTTGATCTCCTGGCGGCGAACCCCACGCCGACGGCGATTGCGCGTGCCGACCGGCAATACCGGAACGCCGACAATATGACCGACCGCATGGCCGCGCTCACAACCCTGTCCTTGCACGACGTCACGGAACGCAAGAACGCTCTGGCCGATTTCTACAGCCGTTATGCAGGCGATGCGCTCGTCGTGGACAAATGGTTTTCGTTGCAGGCGGCGATCCCCCATCGGGACACGCTCGACCACGTCCGCGCCCTCACAAACCACCCTGCTTTCTCGCTTGCCAACCCCAACCGCGTACGCTCTCTCATTGGAGCCTTCGCGCAGGGCAATTCCACGCAATTCAATCGCCCCGATGGGGCCGGCTACGAATTCGTCGCAGACACCGTGCTTGCGCTTGACCAGAAAAATCCGCAGGTTTCGGCGCGGCTCGCTACCGCGTTCCGTAACTGGCGTACGATGGAGCATGGCCGGCAAGCAAAAGCTGAGCGGGCCCTGAGGCAGATCAGGGCCGCATCCCCTCTGTCACGCGACCTTTCAGATATCGTCGATCGAGCCCTGGCCACCCCCTGAAACGGCCGCTTGTGTTGCAAAAACTATCCGTGGGTAACTTTTTTTAAATATTTGACTCCCACGACTCTCGACAAATCAGCGCCTATCGATTCCAATCGACAAGTGATTCGGAAAGCGATGCGGCACATCCTTCCGGCTTGTGGGTGACAGGGGAACTTCCAACGGAGGCCGGTTATGGCGCGCGCCGATACGGCGAGTGCGTCCGCACATCCCGATTCCATCAAAGGCCTCGCTCAATCCATCGCCAAACCGGCGTATCGGCGGCTGCTGACCGCTGAGCCCCTGCTGCGCCGGGCGGTCCCGGTCCTCATCATCGCTTTTCTTGCGACCATCTGCGTGGGAGCCCTCGTGCAGGTGCTTGACCACCGCCGGCAGACACTCATCAGCGAAGTCGCATCGCTTGAAGCCGCAGCGGATCTTGTTGCGGAGCGCCTTCATCGTCCGCTCAAGCGACCGGCAGCTGCCGTCGAGCAACCGCAGCAAGTGCTTGCGCAAGTCCTCCCTCCTTGGGCCATGGTCGCCGGACGCCGCTTTATCCTGACGAATCCGGATGGCGTGATTGCTGCCGCCACACCAGCAACCGACGCCACAATCGGACGCCGGCTGATCGACGTCCTGGGCGCCACCCAGCCTCTTACGACCTTTGGCGCCGGTGCGGGTGTCTTGGAAATTACGTTGCCCGACAACTCGCGAGCGCTGGCAACAGTACGAATGCTCAACGCCCCGTTCGGCCAGCTTGCGGTGGTGCAGGATCGCAAGGCCGCGCTTTCCGAGTGGCGCTCTTTGACAACCCTGACGATCACCCTTTCCTCTACGACCGGCTTTGTCGTCCTCATCCTCGGATTTGCATTCCATTGGCAAGCGACACGGGCGCGGGAAGCGGACCTCATCTATGAAACGGTCCGCAGCCGCATCGATACCGCGTTGAACCGCGGCCGCTGTGGCCTTTGGGATTGGGACCTTGCTCGCGGGCGCATCTTCTGGTCGCAATCGATGTTCGACATCCTCGGGCTTGAGAACAAGAATGACCTTCTGTCATTCGGTGACGTGAATTCCCTCGTGCATCCCGAGGACGTCCGTCTCTACGACCTCGCCGTCGAACTAGCGGACGCAACCACGACCACGATCGATCACGCCTTCCGCATGCGTCATGCGGACGGCCATTGGGTATGGCTGCGCGCCCGCTGCGAACTTGTTCGCCAGTCTAACGACCCCGGCCTGCATCTCATCGGGATCGCGGTCGACATCACTGAGCAGAAGAGCCTGGTAGAAAAAACCGTCGCCGCAGATATGCGCTTACGTGATGCGATTGAGACCATCCCGGAAGCATTCGTCCTGTGGGACGCCGACAATCGGCTTGTGCTTTGCAACTCCAATTTTCAGGGACTGCATCGCCTGCCGGATGAAGCGATCACTGTCGGCGCATCATATGAGTCAGTGGTTGCGGCCGGTAGCAAGCCGGTTGTCCGCAACAAGATCATCAATGCTGGGCCGAGCATCCCCGGTGCGCGTACGTTCGAGGCTCAACTCGAAGACGGCCGCTGGCTACACATTAGCGAGAGACGCACGAAGGACGGCGGATACGTCTCTGTAGGCACCGACATCACCGCTTTGAAGATGCACGAAGAAAAATTGATCGACAGTGAAAAGCGCTTGATCGCTTCAGTTGCAGACTTGCGGGAATCCCAACAACGGTCTGCCGAACTGGCGGAAAAATACGCCGAAGAAAAAACGCGGGCTGAAGAGGCAAACCAGGCGAAGTCAAAATTCCTCGCTAATATGAGTCACGAGCTGCGCACGCCCCTGAATGCGATCATCGGCTTTTCCGAAATTATGGAGTCCGGAATGTTCGGGCCGCTCGGCGCCGAAAAGTACCATGAGTACTGCAGTGATATCCGTGGTAGCGGACAATATCTACTCGAGGTCATCAACGATATCCTCGACATGTCGAAGATTGAGGCGGGACGGCTCCGGCTCGATTTCGATGATATCCCTCTCGATACTTTGCTTAATGATGCAATGCGCGTCGTTGCCGCACGCGCCGAGGACAAGGCATTACAGGTTGTCGCGCGAATTTCGCCGCGACTCAGACTGCGTGCCGATCGCCGTGCGCTTAAGCAGGTGGCGCTCAACCTGCTTTCCAATGCCATAAAGTTCACTACTACGGGCGGCCGGATCACGGTCCGCGGTCGGGCGACCAGCCATTTCGTTACGCTCTCGATCGCCGATACTGGCATCGGTATTGCGCAGGACGCGCTTGCGCGTCTGGGCCGACCGTTCGAGCAGGTCGAAAGCCAACTGACCAAGAGCCATCAAGGTTCAGGGCTCGGCCTTGCGATTTCGAAGTCACTGGTTGAACTGCACGGCGGTCGCATGCGAATTCGTTCTACGCTCGGCAAAGGCACGATCGTAGTGGTGCGGTTGCCGCTCGAACCGCATTGCCTGTTTCCGCGTGAAGAGGCGGCCTAATTCACCGCCGGATCATGCCCTAAAATCCGAACGAAGCTTGCGCGCACCTTTCTTTGTGTGTCGGCCAGTGTAGCTTCAAGTGTCGCAAAATCTGGCACGTCGGCGGCCCGTGCAAGAAGCCGCAGCAGCCCGGGCCCGGCCTTTTTTGGGTCGAACGCGTCCGGCAGGCACAAACGCAGGATCTGCGTCAGATCCTGATAAAGTTGCACCGCCGGACGCAGAACCTCGGCATCTTCCACCGTCAGAACATTCAATGCCCTTGCCGTATCGAGCACACGCGCGGTCGACGTGTCGAGAATATCCGGAAATTGGTTCGCGTGAACGAGCTGCAGATACTGCGCGATAAACTCAATGTCGATTAATCCACCTGCCACATATTTGAGATCCCAGCGCGCACTGTCGCCCTTTTCTTTAGCGATCGCCGCTCGCATCTCGGCCACATCGCCCGCCGTTAACTTCGCATCCCGCGGGCGCCGCAGGATATCTCGGATGACCTGTTCGACCCGCCTCTGGAATTCGGGAGACGCAGAAACGACGCGCGCCCGGGTGAGCGCCATGTGTTCCCAGGTCCAGGCTTCGCTTTCCTGATACTGAAGGAACCCGTCAAGTTGCGTTGCGAGCGGGCCCGCGCGACCTGAAGGGCGTAGCCGCATATCGACCTGATAAAGTGCGCCGTAATTGGTTTGCGCCGTGAGCGCGCTGATCAAACGTTGGGTCAGCCGGGCAAAATATTGCGCGCCATACAACGGACGCGCGCCATCGGATTCGGGATTTTCGCCGTCAAAATTGTAGACCAGGATCAGGTCAAGGTCCGATGTTGCAGTCATTTCGTAACCGCCAAGCTTACCCATTGCAATAACCGCAGACTCCTCGTTACGCATGCGGCCGTGGGTTTTCGCAAAATTTTCAGCAACAGCACCGTGAACGGCGCGGATCACCGCATCGGCGAGGCGTGCGAAGGCCTCCCCTGCCTGCCGGGCCGTCACCGTCCCGGACAAGATCCGGACGCCAATGAGGAACATATATTCGAGCCCGAACGTGCGGATGCGCTCGAGCAAATCCTCATCGTAACGCGACTGCGCGAGCGCAGCGTCGAACCTTCGCGTAAGCTCTGCGTCGCCCGGCAAGGCGCCAAAAAAGCTGGGATCGACGAGTGGGTCGATCACCTGCGGATGGCGCGCCAAGGTGTCACCGAGACGCGGCGCGGTTCCAAGGACAAGCGCGATGAGTGCGATGAGATCCGGCTTCTGCCTGAGAAGGGAAAGTAAGCGGGCCGCACCGTGCAGATTTGCAAGGAAATGATCGAATAGCACGAGCGTCGCGGCGGGATTGTCGGTCTGGGCAATCTGCTCAAGCAGTGCGGGAAGAAGGGCCTGAAGGTGCTCCTGGGCGGCCTCTCCTCTCAAAGACCGATGGTTGCCGCGCAGCCAATCCCGAATGATGCTGGATGCTTCGAGTGGCGCCCTGAAGCCGAGTTCCGACAGGCGGTCCAAAGTCTTGTGATCATCGGCTTCCGGCGGAAATGCGAGCGTCGCACGCTCGGTCGCGGGCTCCTTTTCGAACAGCCGGGCATAGTACTGTTGCACCTTGTTGAGGTGCCCGAGGAGCACGACGGCGAAATCGTCCCTGTCCTTGAATCCGAGGAACCGGGCAAAGCGCTCGAGCTCCGCCCGATCGCTGGGCAGGCTTTGCGTCTGCTCGTCATTCACCATCTGCAGACGGTGCTCAACGGCGCGAAGGAAGCCGTAGGCCTCCTTCATGGCGTCGCGCGCTTCGGCGTCGATCCACTTGTCCGCACAAAGCTTGTCGAGCGTTGTCAACGTATCGCGATCACGGAGGGCCGGATTGCGGCCGCCGGCAATCAATTGCTGCGTTTGTGCAAAAAACTCGATTTCGCGAATTCCGCCACGGCCGAGCTTGATGTTGTGCCCTTCGACCGCGATTTCACCGTGACCACGATAAGCATTGATCTGACGTTTCATGGCATGGACATCGGCGAGTGCGACGAAGTCGAGGTACTTTCGCCACACAAACGGTGCCAACTCGTGAAGAACGGCTTCCCCCGCTGCGATATCGCCGGCGCACGCGCGCGCCTTTATCATGGCTGCGCGCTCCCAGTTCTGTCCGACGCTCTCGTAGTAGGAGAGAGCTGCGGCTTTGGAGATTGCGACCGCCGTCGATGCCGGGTCCGGTCTCAGCCGCAGGTCAGTGCGGAAAACATAGCCGTCGGCTGTTCGTTCCTGCAATAGCTTCACAAGCCGCTGCGTGAGACGCACATAGAGGGTGGACGGCTCCGCATCTGCAGGCAATGCAGGCGCCGCGGGGTCGTAGAGTACAATGAGATCGATATCGCTGGAGTAGTTGAGCTCGAACGCGCCCATCTTGCCCATGGCGAGCACGATGTAGCCGCTGCCTGCCTGGGGCTTGGATTTATCCTTCAGGACAAAACGGCCAGCGCGACCAGCCTCCGCTAGCATGAAACGTGTAGCTGCGTTGACAGCAGCATCCGCCAGTTCGGTGAGCGCATGGGCTGCCCGCATCACCGGCCACACGCCGCCGATATCGGCAAGCGCGATCAGCAGCGAAGCTTCGGCCTTCATTTGGCGAAGCTGTCGCATCGCCCCTGCTTCGTCCTTGCTCGTCGCCGCGGCGTAACCTTGGTCCCTTAGGAGCGCCGCAAAATGTTGCTCGGGATTTGCCAGCAACAATCGCAGAAGCCTGGGGGGCTCGCGGGCGCTCAAATCCCAAAGATACGGTGAGCTTTCGGCCAGAGAGGCCACAAGCGCACTTATGATCGGCCGCGCGGAAAAAAGGTTCTTGAAGGCCTTGGAGTCTGCCGATGGTACCCCGGCCAGCCAGTCGGATACGCGCAATCTCGCGGCGTCCGGATCGCTCAATCGCGGCGCGGCTGTGATCAGGTCGGCAAGCGCGACGCCCTTGGCGGCGGCTGCATCGTCTGATTTCCGGGCTCCCTTGTTAGAGGGAGCCTTACGTCTGGCGGGGCGCTTCATCCGGAAATCTGTACCGGCCCTCCCCGCGGCAAGGCAATGATGCTTTTTAGACCGGGTTTGTTGTCGGCCAGTACGAGCTCACCGCCGTGCAAGCGGGCGACGGCTGCCGCGAGACTTAAGCCGAGTCCGGACCCGGGCTGCGAACGACTCTGCTCAAGCCGTACAAAGCGCTCAACCACACGATCGCGGTCGCTTTCCGGAATTCCGGGCCCGCAGTCGGCCACCGTCAAAAGAATCCGGTCGCCCTCGGTTAGGGCACGAACGACGACCTCACCCGCCGCACCGTTCACTGATCCGTCAGTCGCACCGGCATACTTGATCGAGTTGTCGACAAGGTTGGCAAGTGCCTGACTGATAAGTTCGCGATTCCCGATTACGGGTGCAGGTGTATCGGCTTCTACCTTCAATACGAGACCTTTCTCGTCCGCGAGCGGTTCGTACAGCTCTCCCACGTCACGGGCGATCTCCGCGGCGTCAAACTCGCTCATATTCTCGCGTGCCTGACCGGACTCCGCGCGCGCAATCATCAACAGAGCATTAAAAGTTCGAATAAGGCCTTCGGACTCCTCGATCGTGCTTTCCAGAGCGGCACGATACTCAGATTCGTTTTTCGCAAGGCGCAATGCTTGTTCGTTGCGATTCCTGAGGCGAGTCAAAGGCGTCTTGAGATCGTGCGCTATGTTGTCTGAAACTTCTTTCAAACCGCGCATCAAGGCTTCGATCCGTTCGAGCATCAAGTTCAAGTTTTCCGCCAGGCGGTCCAGCTCATCGCCCGTGCCTGCGACCGGCAGCCGTCCGCCCAGATCGCCGCGCATGATCGTGCGCGTTGTTTCCGTCATCGCATCCACGCGCCGCAGAACCCGGCGCGTGACGAACAGTCCGCCTGCGAGACCCAGAACAATTACAATCGCGATCGACCACCGCCCGGCCGCAAGAACGATATTGTAGAGACGCTCGCGCTCGTCGAGATCGCGCCCGACCAACAGGCGGAAACCGCCTGGAAGCTGGAAAACACGCACGAGCGCGTGATGTTCCGGATGATCGGCGGCGTCAGCCTCGTCGAGCCGTTTGTAGACGGTCTCCGTCCACCCCGGATTATCGAGCGTGCCAGGCGGCAAAGCTGTGACGTTGCCCGCGAGGGCCTCTCCTGCAAATGTCGTGACGAGATAGAGGCTGGAGCCGGGACGCCTGGCGCGGGCATCGACCACGATTACGAGTCGTCTAATCCCGCCCTGCCGATACTGTTCGGAGAGTCCGGTGATCTCGGCATTGACCGTATCGGTGATCTGCTCGGTGATCAGTCTGCGCGTGTTGAGTGCGAAATAGCCGAGCAGAAATGCCGCGAACAGCCCGAAAACGGTCAAATAGACCAGCGTGAGCTTGAACGTGGTGGTGCGAAATAACTTACCGAGCGCCGTCACGTATCATGTATCCCGCGCCGCGGATTGTGTGCAAAAGCGGCTGGGAGAAACCTTTATCGATTTTCGAGCGCAAGCGCGAGATATGTACGTCAATGACGTTGGTTTGTGGGTCGAAATGATAGTCCCACACGTTTTCCAGCAGCATTGTGCGGGTAACCACCTGTCCAGCATGCTGCATCAGGTATTCCAGCAGCCGAAATTCACGCGGCTGCAGCGAGATTTCTTCGTCTCCACGACGCACCTGGTGGGACAGGCGGTCAAGTTCGAGATTGCCAACCCGAAGCACAGTGTCCTCGGTCCGGCCGACGCGGCGACGCGCAAGAACTTCGACTCGGGCGAGCAACTCCGAAAATGAGTAGGGCTTGGGTAGGTAGTCGTCGCCGCCAGCCCGCAAACCTTTGACCCGGTCATCGACCTGGCCGAGCGCGGAGAGGATCAGGGCCGGAGTCCCAATACCCTTTCCCCGCAGTGCACCGATCAGCGAAAGACCGTCTCGCTTTGGGAGCATTCGATCCACGATCAGGACGTCGTATTGACCGTCAATCGCCATTGTCAGCCCGTCGTCGCCATCGGCAGCCGAATCGGCGACATGGCCGACTTCACGGAACGCTTTGACCAGGTAGTCCGCGGCGTCGCGATCGTCCTCAATGACCAGTAGGCGCATGGTGACCCGGTCCGGTTGCACTTCAGCAGCTCGGCTGAAAGGGCGCTGCCCGTTAATATCCGCAAAAGGGGGCATCGGTCACACCAATTCCAGTCATTTCGGTGGCAGGGTCAACTGCCTCCGGCCATAGGCGCCCCATTCGCACGCGAGGGGGTGGCGGGTGACCGCCACCCCCTCAACGACTCCACCCCAGCGGGGGCGACGGATGCCAGGGTTGGAGCTCTGTCGAAAGCGGCCCAACCAGGAGCCACTCCCGGAATTTAGCCGGGACGGGCGCGATGCCCGCCCCGTTGAGGTCGACCACCGGCGGGGGCGACGGATGCCGGCGGGACGTCCCCAATCTCGTGTCTCAGCCGCGGCCGAGCGGCAGCGCAACGAAGCGCGTGTTGTCGCCCTTTTTCACGCGGACCAGGACGGTCCGTTTGCCTTGTGTCCGCGCGGTCGTGATGACCTCGCGCACGTCCGTCGGCGTTGAAACGGATTTGCCGGCGACCTCGAGAATGACGTCGCCAGTTGAGAAGCCTTGATCTGCAGCGACACCACCCGAATCGACCCCGGTGATAACCACGCCCTCGGCGCCTGCGCCGGCGACGCGGGTGGCTGGCGCAAGAGTGAGACCGAGCTTGCCGAGATCGGCACCGCTGTCGCCCTCGTCCACCGACGTACGCGCTTCCTTGGCATTCGGCATTTCGCCAAGCGTCAGCGTCAGAACCTTTTCAGATCCTTCGTGAAGGACTGTGAGCTTCACCGAAGCTTTCGGCGCCAACGCCCCGATTCTTTTGGCGAGGTCGCGTGCGTCCTTGATCGGCTTACCGTCAACAGCAGTAATGACGTCGCCTGCTGCAATTCCCGATTTGGCAGCAGGACTATTGGCTTGCGGCTCGGCGACAAGTGCGCCTTCGGCTTTCTTGAGGCCAAGGCTGTCGGCGATGTCCTGCGTCACAGGTTGAATCTGAACACCGATCCAACCGCGCGTGACCGAACCGTGATCCTTCAGCTGGGTAACCACGCTATTCACGGTTTCGGCGGGAATCGCGAAGGCGATACCGACAGAGCCGCCCGAGGGTGAAAAGATCGCCGTATTCACACCGATGACATCGCCCTCAGTATCGAAGGTCGGACCACCAGAGTTGCCCTTGTTCACCGGGGCATCGATCTGGATGAAGTCATCGTAGGCGCTCGCGCCGATGTCACGTCCGCGCGCGGAGACGATGCCCGCCGTGACCGTGCCACCGAGTCCGAACGGGTTACCGACCGCCAGGACCCAATCGCCGATGCGCGGAGTCTTTTCCGACAGTTTCACATACGGGAACGGTCCATCTTCAACCTTGATCAAGGCAAGGTCTGTGCGGGGGTCCGTGCCGATGACTTTAGCTTTATGGGTCTTGCCGTCGTCGGTCGTGATCTGAACGCTCTCCGCCTTCTCAACGACGTGATTGTTGGTCACCGCGTATCCGTCAGCTGAGATGAAAAATCCCGAGCCCTGGCCGGTAATCGTGTTGCGACGGCCGCGTGGCATGCCCTCGGGGGCATTCGGCATCCCAAAGCGGCGGAAAAACTCGCGCAATCCTGGAGGAACATCATTATTATTGTCCCCGAGACCATTGGTCTGCGAAGCGCCATCGACCTTCACGCGCACCGAAATAACGGCGGGCTTCACCTTCTCGACGATGTCGGCAAATCCGACGGGTGCCTGAACTTTGCTAGCCTGCTCCGAAAGATTCTGGGCAAGTGCTGTCGGATAGCCCGCGCGAATATCGAAGCCAGGACCAGCCACGAACGCACCAATGCCGAGGCCGGCGATCGTTGTCGCCAGCAGCAGCGCGCGGCGCACGGAAAGCACAAGCGGCTTCTTCGGGTGCTCTGGTGCGGGATTGACGCTCGGATTCATCAGGAAATCTCCATGCGATTCGTATGGCGCGTGTCGCGCTGTTTCAAATCTGAAGATGGGGAGACGAGCCTTACGGCGTCCTGTCGGCAGGATTAAAATTTCGTAAGGTGGGGATTATGGAGAGATTTGAAGTTCGCGTAGGTAATCAATGCTCAGTCGCGCGGCTTATCGACCAAAGTCGAAAGCCTGCGCCGCTCTTCGTTACTAAGGGTCGCAGGTTCCAATTGACCTAGCCCGCGCCGTCGTCCGGCAAAAAACAGCCCGATTGCGCCGGCAAGCAATGCCAGCGGTGGCAACGTCCACAGAATGATCGTTCTGCCCTCGAGTGGTGGTTTGAGCAGGACGAATTCGCCGTAACGGGCTACCAGGAAATCAAGCACTTGTTGATCGGTGTCGCCTTTGGTGAGCCGCTCGCGGACCAGCAGACGCAGATCGCGCGCAAGAGGTGCTTCGGAATCGTCGATCGATTGATTTTGGCAAACCATACACCGCAGCTCCCGCGACAGTTCGCGAGCGCGCGCCTCCAGGTTTTGATCCTTCAGCATCTCATCAGGCTGCACCGCCAATGAACGGCCTGACGTGATGGCGGCAAACAACAGAGCCATCGCTGCGAGGCGGCGCATGCTCTACTCCGCCGGTTGCACGGCCGGCTTTGCCGCTGGCCTGGGAGCCCCGATCCGCAGCCGTCGATCGGACAACGAGAGCGTTCCGCCAAGCATCATCACGATTGCGCCGATCCAGATGAGAAGGACCAAAGGCTTGTAGTAGAGCCTGACCGCAACCGAACCATCGTCATTGACGTCGCCGAGCGATAGATAGACTTGGCTGAAGCCGCGGGTCAATAATGCAGCTTCCGTTGTCGTAGTCGCCCGAGACTCGAAACTGCGTTTTGCCGGCTCCATTGTCGCAATCGGCAACCCACCCCGCCGCACCGTAAACTTTCCAATCAGTTCGCGGTAGTTCGGACCGGACCGCTGGACGAGCCCGTCAAACGTCAGATCAAAACCCGACAGCGAAACGGTTTGCGAAGGCTTCAGCCCGACAATTCGCTCGCTTGCCCAGGTGCCGACGGTGACGACACCGAGCAGCGTCACTGCTATTCCGAAATGCGCAAAAGCGGTGCCCCAAACCGAACGGGGAAGACCCGCCGCGCGCTGCCGCACGACGGAGAGAGGAACGCGAAATAGTCCAACGCGCTCGACGACGTCAGTTACCGCCCCGGCCATGACAAAAAGCGCCAACCCGATACCAAACGGCGCCAGGATGGAAACCTCGCTTGCGGTCGCGACAACGATCGCGATCGTCACCAGACCAACGGCAAAAGCGGCCATCAATCGCTGGGCAACCCCAAGCACATCGCCCCGCTTCCACGCCAGGAGTGGTCCAAACGGCATCGCAAATAGCAGCGGCACAAAAAGCGGTCCGAACGTGAGATTGAAGAACGGCGCACCGACCGAAATTTTCGTACCCGTTACCGCTTCGAGCGCCAGCGGATAGAGCGTACCGACAAAAACCGTCAGGCAGGCCGTTGTCAGAAACAGATTGTTCAAGACCAGCGCGCCTTCGCGCGAGATCGGAGCGAACAGTCCGCCCTGTTTCAAGAGCGGCGCGCGCCAGGCGAAAAGCGACAATCCCCCGCCGATGAAAATGACCAGAATCGCAAGAATAAAGACGCCGCGTGCGGGATCGCTGGCGAAGGTGTGCACCGAGGTAAGAACACCCGACCGCACAAGAAATGTACCGACCAGGGAAAGTGAGAAGGCGAGAATCGCTAGCAGGATTGTCCAGATCTTCAGCGCATTACGCTTTTCCATCACTACCGCGGAGTGCAGCAAAGCCGTGCCCGCCAACCAGGGCATGAGCGAGGCATTCTCAACAGGGTCCCAGAACCAGAAGCCGCCCCAGCCAAGTTCGTAGTAAGCCCAGTAGGAACCCATCGCGATGCCGACAGTGAGACACATCCAGGCTGCGAGTGTCCACGGGCGCACCCAACGCGCCCACGCGGCGTCGATGCGCCCTTCGAGGAGCGCGGCAATGGCAAAGGAGAAAGCAATCGAGAACCCGACGTAACCGAGATAAAGAAGCGGCGGGTGAATGGCGAGGCCGATGTCCTGCAAGATCGGATTGAGATCACGCCCCTCGAATGGCGCAGGCACTAGACGCATGAACGGGTTGGAAGTGAGCAGAATGAACAGATAGAAGGCGCAGGCAATCCACGATTGCACCGCGAGCACATGCGATTTCAGCGAGGCCGGAAGATTGCTGCCGAAGAGCGCGACTAAGGCGCCGAACAAAGAGAGGATCAAGACCCACAAGAGCATGGAGCCCTCATGGTTTCCCCAGGCGCTTGTGAATTTGTACACCAGGGGCATCGTCGAATGCGAGTTTTCGTAAACAGTCGCGACGGAAAAGTCCGACGTGACGTAACAGATCGTAAGGGCAAGGAACGACAAGGCGACAAAAACGAATTGCGCGAGCGCGGTCGAAATGGCGAGGCGCATGAGCGAACCATCGCGTCGTTGCACGCCTATGACGGGAACGATCGACTGGATCACGCCGAGACCCAGCGCCAGTACCAATGCAAAGTGACCGAGCTCCGGAATCATTTAGAACCGCTCCCGGAGCCTTTTTGGTCGCCTTCCTGCCAGTGCCCGGTCTTTTTCAATGCGTCAACAACCTCGCGCGGCATATAGCGCTCATCATGTTTGGCGAGAACAGTATCAGCTGCGAATACTCCGCCTGACTCGACCTTGCCTTCGGCCACCACCCCCTGCCCTTCCCGAAACAGGTCAGGGACGATGCCTTGATACCGCACCGCGATGTCGGTTTTTCCGTCAGTTACAGCAAAACGCACCAGCAAGTTGTCACCACGCTCAATGCTACCCGGTTTAACGAGACCGCCAATACGCATGCGGGTCCCCGGCGCCGGGTGCTTTTCCGCAACATCCGTCGGCGAACTGAAAAAGACGATCGAATCCCGCAATGCGCTCAGCACGAGCGCTGCGGCGACCGCTAGTACGGCCAGGCTTGTGCCAATCAGGGCTAGGCGTCGTTGCTTGCGTGTCATTCCGTCTTAGCCGTCGGGTTCCAGGCTTTCGATTGTATCCTGCATACTACGAAGCTTGTCGGCATCGTTGGCAAGCGCTCGTCGGCCCTCCACCATAGGGCTGCGTCGCAGGGCATACATTACGTTTGATCGTGACAGCAATGTGCCTAATCGCACAGGTCACTGCGGCAAAAACGGCCTTTTACGCGCGGGCTGCCTTGCTGTCGCCGGTGACCGCAACTTCCGCGGCCTTGCCCAGCAGTGCCGCATATTCCCGCCCGAAAACCTTGGCGCAGAACCGGACGGCTGCATCGACCTGAGATTGCCGGAAACTGCGATCGGCATCGCCTGCATGGCGCAGCCCCTCGAGCAAAGCCCGAGTGCCATTGTCGAGGTAATGTCGCAATTCGCTCAGGGCGCGCTGCGTCATTTCGTTAATTGCGAGTTCGCCGGCAAAGTACCGGCAGATACCGACGAACTCGACCAGAGCCTCGACCTCGGCAACCTCGTTTGGATCGAGCACGGAGTTTGGACGAATTTCCTTTGCCTGTCGCGGCCGCAACAAATGCCGGACACGGCCAGGCATCGACTCAATTTCAGCACGCAGGATATCGGAAATGTGCGTGCGTTGAGCCGCCAGCGCGCGTCCCCAGGTGCTGTCGACCGGAAGCGAAAGCTCGGTGCGCAAACCGCGCGCGGAATCGTGAATCGTCTTGAGAAGCGCACCGACCGCAATACCCTGCCCGCTTCGAAGATCTTCGCGTAATTCCGCAACCATGCGTTCGAGCTCTGCCATGACAATATTGACAGCCACACCATAGTGCGTCTCTGCAACGCGTGCTGCCGTGTCGCTGCCCGCCGCTTTCACTCCAAGCCGGATCAGCTGCCATGGCGCAGCCATTCGGTTCATGACTGTCAGCAACGCATAAAGGAACAGCTCGCCGTCCCGCGCAGCCGCGCCTTCAATGAGCGTTTTGCATTCGTCGAGCTGGGCATTGGCGAGGTTTCCGATCTGCAGAGGCAGTCTCGCGGACAGCGATGCCAACACATCGCGCCCTTTCAGCGCGGCCTTGAGTGCGGCAAGCTCATCCGCTGCGCGAGGCGTGCCGATCTGCTGCAATATTCGGCGCCGGGTTTTTCCATCCTGGTCATCGGCATTGATGTTGGAATCGATCGCCGCGGCGACCCTGTCCTGAAACATGCGCGCCAGGCGCTCGGTCTTTGCCTGATCGCCGGAAATCATTGCTTCGCTGACCTCGCCGGCGAGGGTATCGGCATCATGAGGCAAGAGATCGCGCCTGATCCAATTCCATAAGGCATCCAGGGACGAGCGTGCGATACGCCCCGGGTGCTTATGGTCGCCACGATCGTCGACAATGAATGGCTCAAGTGGCTTGAACAGCAGCCGGGCGGAATCTTCTATGCGTGGAGCCGTGTCACGCTGTTCGCGCACAATACGGCGAAGCTCGTGGAGAACAAGGTCTCCACCGACGACGTCTTCCCCACGCAGCACGCTGCGCTCGAGTTCGCCGATCAGCAGCGAACGCGCTCCAGGCGAGAGCTCGCGCAGAAAATGCCGCAGCCGTTCGACGGTCGTCTCGGCGCCCGCCATCCTCGGTCGATCCGAATTCAAGCCTCCGGGCTTGATACGGCGTCGGACGTTAAGAAGTTGTTAAGTGTAACTTGAGGACTAGCCGACGGCCGTCCAGGTGCCGTCCGGATTACGGCAAGCCGTCCCGCGGGCAGTTTGCGGCTGCCCGTCGATATAGATTGTGTGGGTATAGGACCGGCAGTTACGGCCAGCCTGCTGATATTGAGGCCCGGGAACGACCGTACCGTAGCGTCCGGAATCCGGATTACGCCAAGAGACCGGCGCCCCTGGCTGGCCACGGTCGAGCGCCTCCATCTGCGCGGCGTAGGCGCGCTGCTTGTCCTCATCATCAAGAGCGGCCCCGATTCGATTGCCGATCAGGCCGCCAATGCCGGCACCAATGAGAGCTCCGGCGATATGTCCGCCGGTACCGCCGCCGAATTGCGAGCCGATGGCCGCGCCTCCCAACGCCCCAAGCAAGGTACCCGTATTTTCCTTGGGTCCCGGACCCATCGGGTCCGGGCTGCCGGCGCATCCAGTGAGAATGGCGGCCGCAACAGCCACCGCAATGAATTTGAATGCCGACATTTGGACCCCCAAGGAACCTCGACCCCGTCATCTGCGAGGCACGTTATCGGGAGGCTAGGATTGGGGCAAAACTCCGGCGGTCAGCAAAAAGGTACGGCAGTGACTATACGGCCGGCAGCACCAGCTCCGCGCGCAACCCGCCAAGCGGCGCCGCCCCGAACGTCAGCCCGCCACCATAAAGCCCAGCAAGTTCAAGTACGATCGAAAGGCCCAGGCCGGATCCCGGCTTCGTCTCATCGAGCCTGCGCCCGCGCTTGGCCACTTGTTCGCGCTCGGACGGCGAGAGTCCGCGCCCATCATCGTCGACGATTATCCGTACAACCTGACGTTCGCTTGCAAGACGTTCCCGCACGACCTCAATTGCAACACGCGACGACGCCCATTTGCAGGCGTTGTCGACAAGATTTCCAACCATTTCTTCCAGATCGGGGCGCTCGCCCTGAAATTGTGCAGTGTCGTCCGCGTGCACATCAATTGTCAGGTTCTTGTCGCGGTGAATCTTTTCCATGGTACGCGCTAGCGCCGTAACCACGGGCGCGGCCTCGGTGACCGATCCAACGACCGTCAATCCTGCAGCAAGGCGTGCCCGTTCGAGATGCCGCGCCACCTGATCGCGCATGATGTCGGCTTGTTCCAGAATCTTCTGGCCAAATGGCTCAGTGCCGTGAGCCGTGGCCTCGTTCACCATCACCGAGAGAGGCGTCTTCAGGGCATGCGCCAGATTTCCGACATGCGTGCGGGCCCGCTCGACGATCTCCCTGTTGGTCTCGATCAAAGCGTTCGTCTCGCGAGCCAGCGGCGCGATCTCTTCGGGGAACTTTCCGGTCAGGCGCTCGGCACTGCCGGATCGAATGGCGGCCAACCCATCGGTGATGCGTTTGAGTGGCGCAAGGCCGAAACGGACCTGAAACGTCGTCGTAAGAAGCAGGACTGCCGCAAGAATGGAAAATGTGACGATCAGCGCCTTGTCGAACGAGCGTGTTTCGTCGGAAATCTCAGCGGCATCGCCTGCGACGGCGACTAGATAATGCCCTTCGTCGCCCAGATCGACCGTGCGCTCGACGAGGCGCAGGCGCTGATCTTCCGGTCCGCCTACGTAGCCGACGCGCGAGCCCTCCGTACTGCCGGCAATGCCCTGGTCCCGCAAATGTGGCAGACCACCGTCCCACAATGAACGCGACGACCGAACTTCGGTCTTGCCCGGATCAATTCGCGTCACCTGCCAGTACCACCCGGACAAAGGCAACTCGAACAGCGGCTCACCTAAAGATTGTGGAAATTTTTCGCCAGCATCTTCGGGCGATGCGATGTCAGCGACAAGCGTGCGGAGATACACGCCGAGCCGGCGGTCGAAGGCACGCTCGACCCCCTGCCTGTACAGCGAGGAGAGAACGACGCCGGTCACGAGCAGAATGACTACAGTCCAGGCGGTGGCCGACAGGAAGAGGCGAAGCGCGAGCGAATTGGCGCGCATGTCAACGCGCGTCGGGTGGCGTGAGTAGATATCCCAAGCCTCTCACCGTCTGGATGATCTCGACGCCGAGCTTCTTACGAATACGGCCGACAAACACTTCAATCGTGTTTGAGTCGCGATCGAAATCCTGATCGTAGAGATGCTCGACCAGCTCCGTGCGCGATACAACGCGGCCCGTATGATGCATCAAATATGCAAGCAACCGATATTCGTGGCTTGTGAGTTTGACCGGATTCCCATTGACTGAAACACGGCCGGTACGGGTATCGAGCCGGACAGGACCGCAATTGAATTCGCTCTTTGCGTGGCCGGCAGACCGGCGCAACAGCGCGCGAACGCGCGCAAGCACTTCCTCGAGATGAAAGGGCTTGGCGACGTAATCGTCGGCGCCTGCATCGAAACCCTGAACTTTGTCGCTCCAGCGGTCGCGCGCAGTCAGCATGAGCACGGGCATCGCGCGGCCGGTGCGACGCCACGCCTCAAGAACGGAAATGCCGTCCATCTTCGGCAGACCGATGTCCAGAATAACGGCATCGTACGGTTCCGACTCGCCGAGATAGTGGCCTTCCTCTCCATCGAAAGCTCGGTCGACAACGTACCCGGCATCCGTCAGCGCGGTGGCAAGTTGGCGATTAAGGTCGGGATCGTCCTCGATTACGAGGAGGCGCACGGCTTATTTCTCCGCTTAGCGGCTGGCGTGATACTCGCCATTCACTGCATCAATGGTCGCGATGACTACTTTGCCACTACGGCCGAGCAGAGTCAGCACATAGACCAGTTTCTGGTCGTGCCGGCATAATCTGGCGCGGACGACCTCGGAATACTGGCGGTGTTCCCGAAGATATTTGATGGCTTGGGCAAGTGAAATTGCCTTATTGGCGGCGACCGCGGCGCGCTGCTCTGCCTTTGTCAGGCACGAGTCGTGGGAAGGCGCATCCGCGGCCCGGGCCGGAGCAGCGAACAGGCCTGCCAATAGGACCAATATGGTGAGGCGAGGAACCAGCATTATGTGGGGTTGTTAGCGGCGCGCCGGTGAACGCCGCGTGAACGCGACCACCTGGAAACCCGGGCCGGCTAGGTTTCAAAGCCGTCAAATGTTGCATAGGCATCGAGCGGTTCGCGTGGCGAGCGCCAGGAATTGATGGGCGCGGCCGCATCCTCGTACCCGAGAGCCATGCCGGAATAAATCATCAAATTTTCGGGAAGTCGTAGGAACGCACGCACCGTACGGTGGAAGGAGACCCAGGCCTGCTGTGGACAAGTATGCAATCCGAAGCCGCGAGCGAGCAGTGCAACAGTTTGGAGGTAGCCGCCGATATCGGCCCATTGCGCCGGCCCATGAGCTTTTTCACGCGCGAAGAACAGAGCAACCGGCGCGCCGAAAAACTCATAGTTGCGGGAGTACTGGCGATAGCGCGCGGGCTTGTCGTCGCGCGGTACATTAATCGACCGGTACAGTAGCTCACCGACTGCAAAGCGCCGCACCCGATAGGGATCGGTCAGCGGCTCAGGATAGATCGTATAGTCAGTGCCCTCACCCTTCGGCAGTTCGGTTGCCATTCGTGGTGCCAGTTGCGCCCTGAGGGCCTCGACGCGCTTTCCCGCGATGGCATAGATCCGCCATGGCTGCATATTGCCCGCCGATGGCGCGCGTGCCGCACGGTCGACGATGTCACGGACGATCTTTTCCGGGACCGGCGTGGGCAAGAAGGCGCGGCAAGAGTATCGTGAGGCGACCGCTTCAAGGACGTCCATTGGAATGGCTCCGCAATAGGCGGGACGATATTGGCGGGCGCTGTCACTAAAGCCAAGCCGAGTCACTTGCGCGTGAGAATACGTGCAACTTTTTCAATCGAGCGGCCGCCAAAATACGCAGTGAGCACAATCGTTGCCCAATGCGCCACGTCGCCTGTGAGCGGATCAGTCGAGCCAAGAGCAAGAACCTTGTCCCACACCACCACTTTCCACACATAGATAATAAAGGCGAAGGCAAATAGCGGCCGGGGGAGCGCCGTATACCAACGGCCCTGTTCAACGAGCACCGATTGGGACGCCAGCTCACGCTCGCGTTGCTCGACTGCCAGTTCCCGCGCAGCAAGATCAGCTGCAATTTTCTCGCTCGCGTTTTCTGCCGACAGCCTTGCACGGTAGGCATCAAGAGCTGCCTTTGCGAATGGACCGCCGAGCAGATTGCCAAGGACTCCGAGTATGGCCCCAAGCATCAAGACACACCGCTAATGCTGCGGCGTCGCGCAATCTCGGTGATGAGACCAATGGCGATGACGTAGAAAGGTACGAATTTTGGCTCCAGGGCGACCTGAATCGCAGCGGTCACACTGGGATCGGTCGCGAGCGCCATAAGGAACGCCGCCAGCAGACCGGCGAGCACCTGAATGCGCGCCCAGAGGATCGTAACCGAATTTCCGAACCAAGATTTTATTTTGGACCACATTGGTACAATATCCTTCACACATTGAGACGTTCTTTGGCGGCCATCGCCAAAGCGGTCGCCTTCACTTCAGTCACGCGACGGCTCCAGCCTGTACCGAAGACCGGCCAGGTCCGAAGCCCGCGAAGAAAACGCAGCCGTTCGTTACAGATCATGGTGACGAGCGTTGTCGTGTGAGCGGCATGCACCGCAGCAATAACCTCGTCACTGATGGTGGCCGGCCGATCCGGTAGCCTCAGCAAACGACGGAGAACTCTAGCGCTTCGTCCGACACCGGAATTGACGCCATAATCGAACATCACATAGTCCAAGCCGGCAGGCAGCTCGTCGCAGCGCTGGGCGTCCCAATAGCGGGCGCGATAAATCCGCTTGGCCTCGTCGACTGTCATTGCGCGAACATCGGCGGCGCTCGCGGCCGGCTTCACGTATTTCCGGTAATCGAAAATCGTAATCCCGAAATTTGTCGGTCCACCGGGATCGCTCGGATGGTTCGTGTAGCCACCTTCATGCGCAAGCAGCAGCGGAATTGCGAGCGAGGCCCGGCACCCGTATCGTCGAATTGTCATCGTCGGCTGGCCCGAGGAGGTTGTCTCATGGGTATCCGTGGCCGTCTTCAAGAATGGCGTTCGCGTGCGCCGGAGCGCACGGCGGCGCGGGACAAGCGACGCCAGGACAGCAGTGAACGGCGCGCGCAGAAACGGGAGACGCCGTTGAGCGCCGAAGAGCGCAGGTCCAGGCCGAGGGAGAACGGCACGGTGGCATCGGAGGCAAGCACGACTGGGGTGCTGACTGACCGCCGCGGGCGACGCAGTCACCCGCCTGCACAAACGGTCGTGACGAGCGTGGTCGGCTCTCGTCCTGGTCAGCGAAACGTCAGCGAATCGTCAGCGGCCTCTGATCTGGTGCCA
>Ga0081455_10000152_pt1 | contig 83354 bp, 73 predicted proteins | sample TabmetS3T2R1_FD_70207 | JGI IMG/M metagenome (GOLD analysis project Ga0081455, IMG submission 70207) | Tabebuia heterophylla rhizosphere microbial communities from the University of Puerto Rico - S3T2R1 | ecosystem: Host-associated > Plants > Roots > Rhizosphere ... | reverse complement strand
AAGGCCGGTGATAACCCGATTATGACGGCGGTGCTTCTGGCGACAGAAAAGCCGGTGCTCAAGGGCGACCGATTCCGGTACTTCAAGAACTACGCGCTATTCCTCAACATCGCCTACCATTTGCAATGCCTACTTGGCGACTCTGATATTTACCTGCCGGTGCATCGACTCGCTGAACCTTTGTCGGTCACTGCGCGAGTAGTTAGTCAGTATCGGTTCATGGGAAGGCAAGAGGGTTTTTTGAAGGACACGGCCAAGCATACGAAGAAAAGGGCCACGCGGTTTAGGGTCAATCTGGAAAAGTTTTCAAAAGTGGGGGGCAGTAAGTGACTCATAAGCACTATTGCGCTTACATCTGCAAGGCCGAGTGGGAATGTAATATCGACATCGTGGCCGGTGGTGTTGTTATCCGCCTTGAAGGTTATCGTGGGCCGGTTCGCCACAATCGGGCAAAGAAATGCGCCGATCAATACGAGCTACTGTGCGAACAATGCTCCGAGGAACTATCCCTCGAACACGAAGCGGAAGAAGCGGCGAATGGGGTCGGCTATGAGTGGTAAGAACAATCACTGCGCTCATTGTGACCGAATCCTGGCGGAAGTGGAGAAAACCAACCGGCAGCTACACATCCTGCTGCGGGTACTCCTGGGCACCATAGACGCTTCGCCATACCGGCAAGATTCAGGGCCAGTGATAGACGACGCAAAGATTGCGGCATTTATCCAAAGTGTCGGAGGTCGGTGGGCGGAATGAACCGGGAAATTTACTGTGACGGCGCAGCAGAGCCAAATCCTGGGTCCATTGGCTGGGGAGTTTATATCCTTGGCTACGGCAGTGGATGCCATCGCTGCCGCCAACGCGGCCGTCACAACATGACGAGCTTTATCTCGTTCAATCCGATAAAACTTCAAGGATGGATGCAGCAGTGATCGTACGTATTGGCGTCTCTTCTGCTTGATCCGTTCGATTGAGCGGCCCCATCCTGTGATTTCTGCGCTTGACACTTCTTAGTTCAATTGTATCCGGATTCCGCAGTTCAATTGTATGACTTGTGCTAGGCGAGGCGTGAGCCTGGAGCAGCGAACGCGTAGAACCGTAATGTTCAAAGTTTTGTTGTTACTTGGCACTTCGTTCGCAACGGCTGAGGACGCCGCTCATCGCACCGATGTCCGCAACTGCGCTCAGAGGCACAGGCCCGTTGCGTTCGCTACGGAAGGCTTGCGCCTTGTCCTATGCTTCGCCTTCAACCGCGGAATCCGGGTTGTATGTAACCAAAGCCCGCAATAGACGCGCTCTCCTCCGCCTGCAAATCTTTTGCAATTTGCCGCCTGACGCGATCGGCGGTATGTTACGGCGCTGATTGCAATCTTACGAGCGAAGACAACTTACCGAGTGACCCCGCGCGTCAACTACCTGCTTCTTTCCACTGCTCTGTTGGGAACGTTCTTTTCCGGAACTGCGACCAGAATCGTAAGCATCTCGATGCCCACGGTGGCGAGCAGCTTGGGGACGGATCTTATCGGCATCTCTTGGGCGCTGTTAGCTTACCAAATTCCGAATATCGGACTGTCGATTGTTTTTGGCCGGGTGTCAGATCTCTGGGGTAGGGAAAAGGTTTTTGGCTTAGGTTTCCTAGTTTTTTCGCTGAGCTCGCTTTTGTGCGGGTTGTCTTTGAACGTTATGCAGCTCATTCTATCGCGCTTTGTGCAGGGCGTCGGCGGCGCGATGTTACAGTCCTCGAGCCGTGCTTTAGCCGCGGAATCGGTTCCGGAGGAACTCTCGGGCCGTGCGCAGGGCTATATGACCACGGCCCATCACACGGGCTTCGTTCTGGGGCCCAGCATTGGCGGTCTGATGATCGATTACCTGAACTGGCGGTGGAGTTTTTTTCTGCTTGTTCCCATCGGCTTATGCGGTACACTGCTGACACTTGCGAGCTTGAGACGTCAACCCTCGCCCTCCCCGCATACTAACGTATCCATCGATTATCTCGGTGCTACATTGCTGGTTGCGACAACGACCACCTTGGTGCTGATTTTCGATCGGCGCACGCATGAGATGATTGGCGCGACCATAAAGATGGCGCTGGCACTCTTCCTTGTCGCTTGCTTTGCGGCGCTCATTATTCATGAGTCGAAGACCAAGAGCCCGTTCGTGAATTTGTCCTTGTTCCGCATCCGCAGGTTTTCCTTCAGTGTTGTAAGTCTTCTGATCATTGCGATGTGTTATTCCTTGATCGGGTTCCTGATGCCCTTCTATTTGCAAGACATTCTCGACCTAACGCCAACCGCTGTGGGATTGCTTTTTATGGCGCCGTCGATGCTCACCGTCGCCTTTGCCCCTCTGAGCGGGGTTATGTCGGACCGCCTTGGCCCCCGAGCGCCCGCGACGCTCGGCGCCGGGGTTATGGTTGCATCTCTCAGCGTGGGGGGCCTGCTACGAACCGATTCGAATTGGTTTTTGCCGGCGCTGCTGATCATCTTGAGCGCGATAACCAACGGGATGTTCAATCCGGCAAATTCAACGGCGATGATCGGTATGATGCCCAGAGAACATCGCGGGTTCGCATCCTCCATGAACCACGTGACTTTTGGCGTGGGAAATGTACTCGGCGTGGCTCTCGGCGGATTTGTGATGGCGGTTGCGTTCGAGCACTACACCGGAATAGCCGGAGCGGGTCCGACGACCGACAATCCCGCGGGATTCGTCGTTGCTATCAACACGACGTTCCTCGCAGCGGCCGTGTTGAGTCTGGGAGCTGTGGTGCCGTCAGTGGCCCGCGGTAGTGGGCAGCGCTGAGCGCGGGCTATTTCGCTTTTGACGGGGACGGCGGAACGATTTCGATGAGCACGGCTTCAGGATCGGCCCCCCAGCGCCAGGGAAGCCCGACGCTGCCGAGTCCGCGCGAGACAACGAGCAGAGACGAGCGAAAGGCAAAACTCCCCTCATCGAGACAGAAACGGCTTTGGCGCAAGATCGGCCGACTATGAGGTAGACGTATTTGCCCGCCGTGAGTATGGCCTGAGAGGGTTAGCGGCACGCTATTGGCCTCGGCCTCATAAAAAAAATCCGGGTTGTGGGCTAGAAGAATGTGCGGTGCTCCATGCCGTGACAGCATCATGTTCCAATCCGGCGCGCCGAGAATGTAATCGTCTATTCCGCCGAGAACAAAACTTCCTTTGCCATGCTTAAGGAGCAGGGAGTCATTTTTGAGCGTTGTGATTCCGATCGACTTCAGATTTTTCCGAATGTCCTCCGGATCACCGCCGAAATAATCATGGTTGCCGTAGCAGTACCAGGCGCCTAGAGGGGCCTGCGACAGGGGTGCTAACGCATCCAGGCATTCGTTAAGTTCGCTTGCACGACCGGTGACGATATCGCCGACGATGGCCACCAAGTGCGGTTTTAGTTCGATCAACGATGAGATGATTTTTGCCAATGTTTCCGGCTTAAGAAAAATGCCGCAATGGACGTCGGAAATTAGCAGCACCTTCAATGGAGCCAGCTCAGCCGGCCAACCCCGCGGTGAGAGCGAAGTTTCCGCCAGGGCGAAACGTTTTTCGAGCAGCCAGCTGTACGGATTCCATATGGCGGAGAGGTGCGGATACAGGAAGCGCGACACAATCATGTCCGCGTTACGTTCCAGGCGCTTGAAAATTCCCTTGTTGGGATTGATCCATCGCCGTTCCCGGCCGGTTATTACGCGGGGAGGTGAAAGTTGTCGGGTTTTGAGGATCGTCGTCGTGGGTTTCCTCGTTATCGCGGCCGGAATGATCTCGTGGACGCCGGAAGCATCGCTCTTTGAAATTGACATATTCAGGTATTTTGCCGCAATATCCGATACAAGACAACATCGCGACTTCTTCCGTTGACAACGCGGTCTATGGGGCAATAGAGTTGTTTTCAGGTCAGACATATTTCCGGAGACTAATTCGAGATGCAGTTAAAGCTCGCAATCCATCGCATCACCACAATTCGCTTCGGAAGCAGAACCTCTCTAGACGGGACGACGCTACTCGTGGACGCCGAAGAATTGCGCCGCTTGTTGTTGGAGGATCCATCTCTTCTGCGCGTGGAGTTTGAGATCGTCCAGCCGGGCGAAAGCTGCCGGGCGGGCCCGATTTTCGATATTATCGAGCCGAGAGCGAAAGGACCGGATTCGAGTCCGGACTTTCCGGGTATTCTGGGTCCGCCGCAAACGGCGGGCATGGGCACGACCCATGTCCTCCAATTCGCAGCGGTAACCGTGCTTAAAGAAACAGGTGCTGGAGACTCCCGCGGAGCACCCGGGTACGTCTTGGAGATGAGCGGTGGGGCGGCGACAGGAACGAAGTACGCCTCGCTGCATCATTTAATTGTGATTCCTCACACCAAGTCCGGCGTTCCGGGCCATGCGCAGAAGAAGGCTTACCGAATGGCCGGACTAAAGACCGCGGTTTATTTGGCGCGAACCGCAATGGATAAAACTCCGGCCTCGACCCACACATTCGAACCCGCCGGTCCTGGGGCAAACAACCGGGAAGGCTTGCCGCGGGTCGCCTACATCGGCCAAATTTTTTCGCGCCAGAGAAAGCCTGAGTTGGGCGAGCCGATATTATACGGAGCGGATACAGATGGAATGCTGCCCGTCTTGCTCCATCCCGATGAATGGCTCGACGGAGCGCTGGTTCCTTCGTACCATAACTCACTGGGGGGCGCGGAGACCTATTTCTACCAAAACCACCCGATCATTAGCGAACTATACCGGCGCCATCATGCGCAGGAGGTCAACTTCGTCGGCACGGTTGCGACGATTGCGGCAGGCAATAATTTTGACCGGGACCGCAACTGCCGATTCGCTGCCAATCTCGGGCGCTGGGCGTTGAAAGCCGACGCGGCAGTGCTGACGAAGTTCGGCGGTGGGGCGCCCCATGCCGATCTAGCGGAAACGGCGCGGCTGCTGGAAAATATGGGCGTCAAGACCGCCGTTCAGGTGACTGACCTTGCCCGGGACCAAAGGTTGGAGTCGGCGTTGTTGTTCAACTTTCCCGAGGTCGATGCCATTGTCTGCATCGGCGGCAACAGCACGTCGTGGCAGGCGCCGCGCCTTGATCGAGTGATTGCGGCAAACCCTGAGATGGTCGAGCGGCTGCGTGGACCCTTTGAGCTTGAAGCCATGAGCGTCATCGGTGTGTCCAACCAGCAGGGAATATCCCGGCTGAGGGCGATGATCTATTAACACGAAGGTATGAAATACGAATGGAACGGCTGGAACGATTGGAACCACTGGAACCAAATGCAACTTGATTGTTCCAACCGTTCCGATCGTTCCAGTCGTTCCAAAGTTCGAAGGGACCTTTCGGTGAGAGGACCTAGCGTATGCGCATTGTTCATTACCTGAATCAGTTTTTCGGTGGTCTCGGTGGAGAAGACAAGGCGAGTGCCCCATTGGAAGTGCGCGAGGGTGCCGCGGGCCCCGGTCTGCTGCTGGAGCAACTACTCGGTAGCGATGCGAAAGTGGTTATGACTCTCATTTGCGGCGATAATTATGCCGTCGAAAAGCAGGAGGCGATGATTTCTGAAGCCCTGCAAAAAATTGGCGAGGCCAAACCGGATCTATTCATCGCGGGACCTTGTTTTCAAGCCGGCCGCTATGGGATGGCGGCGGGAGCGCTTTGTTCCGCCGTCCAGCAAACCCTGAGAATTCCTGTTGTCACGGGGATGAGCGCAGAGAATCCTGGGGTCGATCTCTATCGGGAGGCGCTTTACATTGTGGATTCCGGCACGAATGCTGGCAGAATGCGCGCTGTGCTGGCCAAGATGGCAAGCTTTGCGGCGAAACTGTTGAGCAAAGCGAAGATCGGACTGCCGGCGGAAGAAGGCTATCTGACTCGAGGATTGATACGAGATCAATTCGTCGAGCAAACAGCGGCGCAAAGGCTGGTGGATATGGTATTGGCGAAAGTCAAAGGCCAGCCGTTTGAGTCGGAGATGCTACCGACTGCATTTGCGCCGATTCCGACACCGCCCGCACTCAAGGATCTTTCGAAAGCCAAGGTGATGCTGATTACCGACGGCGGGTTGGTGCCGAAAGGAAATCCGGACAAGATTCAAGGCTCGGCGGCCACGCGCTGGGGTTCTTACAAGTTCGAAGGCTGCGATGATCTCAAAGCCGAAGATTACGAAATTTCCCACGGCGGCTACGATCCGCAATTCGTTCAGCACGACCCGGACCGTTTGGTGCCGCTCGACGCGATGCGGGAACTGGAGCGGGAGGGTGTCATCGGCAGATTGCACGATGAATTTATCTCGACTTCAGGGTTAGCCAACCCGCTTTCCAATACGCGACGCATGGGCCGCGAGATGGCTGAACGAGTAAAACAACTGGGCATTGATGCGGTTATCCTTACGTCCACGTGAGGAACCAGCACGCGCAGCGGCGCTGCGATTACAACTGAACTCGAAAAGGCCGGCATCCCTACTGTTCAAATCACGGCGGCTCTCCCGATAGCGAAGATGATCGGTTCCAACCGCACCGTTTTAGGCAATGGCATCGTTCACGTCGTCGGCGACGCTAAAGTCTCCCCAGAGCAAGAAAAAGAAGTGCGACGCAAACTGGTGGAAAAGGCACTGGAGACGCTACGGTCGGAAAGAAGCGAATCTTAAATTCGTGGACTTCTGATCGGGATCTTTAGTCGGGTTGATTTGTGTCCCTCTACCGAATGCCGTAAAGCGCTTTCACGAATCGGGTGCTCCGACTCAAAAGCGTTTGTTGTAAAATTTTTAGGATTAGCCGATACCGCTTTCGGAAGGTCGGTGACTCATAAAGCTGCGCAGGCCCATTGTGTTCGCTGCGGAAGGCTTGCGCCTTGCTCTCTTTGCTTCGCCTCTACTATGGAATTCAGGTTCAACAGATACGGACACGCTGACTGAATAAGTGACTCCCCCCGGGGAGTTTGTCGACCGGGTGAGTCGCAATTCCATATTGCCGGTCGATTCTATTCTCGGGAACGTTCCACAGCGGTGTTTGTCCATCGTTTAGCTGGGAGTACCCCACACGAATACAGGTTGTGGACGCGTGCGCGCGCGTAACCAACAGGAACAGTTGTAACGCGAGCACAAATAACAGGCCGAAAAAGGCTACTAGAAGCAATCGAAGAACCGGAAGAACTTTTTCATCGTTGTCAGGCATATATTTTCCTCCGTTGGGTTTCGTGATACTACGCAATAATCTTCCCCCGCATGCCGTTAGTACCGCCTGGCAAACGCCTATATAAAAAATAGATTGTTTGCAACCCCCCAACTCCGATCTTCGCTGAGATTCGGTCAAAAACGTAGTGGACAAAGTTGGAAATAATTGACACGGCGTCAACCCGTTGTTAGGGTCGGTGGCAACTAAACGACGGCCGATCGATGCAAGACCGGTTCGATGGTCTTCGTTGAGTCGCTTGATCGCGGTCAACAACGAACTCTAAGCAGATGGAACAGATTAAGGCACTGGTTTGGATCTATAAGACTTGCCTGATTCGTACGGTGGAACTTGTTCGGGAAAACCTAGGAATCATTTTTGCCCCGATAGCGTACGGATTCGTGTTGTCTGCCGCGGCGTTGCTGCTCGCACCCCTTGGATTTATCGGCGGGATGATTCTTGGGGTGGTATTGGCGGCGTGCGCGAGTTCGGGCCTCTACCTTATTGAAAATGTCGTTCGGATGAGCAAAGCAACTTTCCAGGATTTCACCAGAGGGTTCACAGTTTATATATGGGACGTACTTACGCTAGCGTTCATCTTCTGGATCCCCATGAGGCTGCTTGCCCAATTCGCGTTTACAACGCCGAATGGCCCCTTGCTCTACCTCGCAGTTCAGATCCTTTTGTACGTAATTTTCAACGCGGTACCCGAACTCATCTATCAGGGTCGCGTATCGGGATTAGCGCTATTGTCGGCCAGCTACCAATTCATCGTGGAGAACTGGATTGAGTGGTTATTGCCGAACCTCCTAGTGGGAATCGCGGGTTACCTGCTTAGAAGCCTGGTATACCAGCTGGTCACTCCTCTGCCATTTTTTCTTCAGTATTTTCTTGTCGAAGCTGCATTTGGTCTGTTTTTGACTTTCCTGATGATTTTTCGCGGCCTGCTTTTCGGAGAGCTCAACGGTACCACGCGTCGGAGTCGAGTTTACCGCTACAAAGCGCGATCATCGCAGTGAGAATCTAAGAGAAATTAGCCGTAGCGGCTCATCGGTATAAGAGCACAGAGTCGCGTTCTTCAAGCCAGGAATCTTCGTCCGGCTTCGCCAGTAGGTCGAGATCGGCGGGTATGGCCGAAGAATTATCGACCCATTGGCGTAATAACTCGCTTCCGTTGATCAGATCGATCGCGAGCCGGTCGTGTTCGTACTCATAGGAAAACTCGCGCCAGAGGTCATAGTCCGGTCGTAGAATCCGCAGGGATTTAAGCGCCAGGGCGATGAGACGCCACGGGCGAAGGCCGTTGTGGTCGTACTTGGTATCCTCGACGTGGATTTGTATCCCCGCGCAGAGCTTGCCTGCGTGCTTGTGAAACGTCGGCTCGAACCAACAGTCGCGCAGTCGGCAACCACGCATCCATTCAAGCGCTAGAAATTCCATTTTTGTCATCAGAGCGCGAGGCTCGAGATCCGGCGCACCGAACAACTCCAATGGACGCGTCGTGCCGCGCCCCTCTGAAAGATTAGTACCTTCCAGCATCACGGTTCCGGGGTAGCAACGCGCCATCCAGAGGTTGGATGCGTTTGGGCTCGGATTCACCCAAGGGCGCTCGCCGAGCGGCCAACCGTACCCTGGTGCTCGCGACGGCTCCCAAGCATCCATCTTCACGACCTCACACTCCACGTCGAGCCGTAGCTTGCTAACGAACCAACTCGCGAGCTCTCCCGGGGTAAGACCATGACGCATCGGCAACGGTCCTGCGCCCACAAAGCTTTCCCAGCCGGGCCGGAGCCGCAACCCTTCCACAGGACGCCCAACCGGATTGGGCCGGTCGAGCACCCAGACTGTCTTGCCGTGCTCCGCAGCCGCTTCAAGAACGTAACGCAATGTGGTGATGAAAGTGTAGACGCGGCAGCCGACATCCTGGAGATCGACAAGCAGAACATCGAAGCTGTCCATCATCGACGGTGTCGGCCGGCGCACTTCCCCGTATAGGCTAAAGACTGGAATCCCGTGCACCGGATCCCGGAAGTCCAGCGACTCGATCATATTGTCTTGCTTGTCGCCGCGGAGTCCGTGCTGAGGACCGAAGGCTGCAACCAATTGAATGTCGTCAAGGCTCGCCAGCGCGTCGAGGGAATGCACTAAATCACGCGTCACCGAAGCTGGGTGAGCGAGTAGCGCGATTCGGCGCCTTGCCAGAGGTTTTCTAAGAGCGCGTTCTTCTAGCAGACGGTCGATCCCGAACTTCATCGCCTTTCCATGGTTTGTTTGTCTGGGGTTTCCTGCATCGGTGAATCCAGCTTCAGCGCGAAAGAATCAGGGTGATGGAAGTCAGGTTTGCCCGGAGGATGCCTGAGAGCCCAATAAAAGAGCTTGCCGCTCTGATCTTCGATCACAGCCGAAAGCGCAAGAAGCAAACACGCGTTCGGGGGGATTGTCGGCAGACGATCCAGGCCGACAATGGCATGGAGATCAAACCGATCGGCAGTATTATTTACTGAAATCTTCGGCGCCAGCCTGTCGTCCTCAAGCGGACTCCCGTCGCGATAACGCCGAAAACTGTAAGCAGCCCACTCGCCTGAGGGCGCAAAGTTGAACTCGTAGTATTCCGGTTTACCCTTTACCGAGACAAACGCCTCAAAGCACGTGTGCTGCCAGAGGCGGTCCGCTTTGCGCGGCAGTCTCGGCGGCGGGATCCGGAGAAGAGTCAAATCTGCCTTGAGAGTATAAGTGAAAATAAGCGTGTTATCCTGCGTCCAACCGGCGCGTACTTGGATTTCTTGGACGGTCTGGCTGGATGTTTCAGGATGACAGGTGAGCATGGCCCTATTAGAGAGGGAGGTCGTCATCGTGGCGCTATTGCACCATTGTACTTGATATTGGTGACGAACATCCAGATGAAGTCACGGGAAAATCAGTGATCCGAGTAGCAAGTCAGGAGTGGTTCAGAATCCACCGGCGGCCTCGGTATTGCTTGTGAGGAGTTATTGTTCAAGGTTCAGAGCTTGTCCTGAACAAGGTGAAGGATCACTCTTGACGCTCTCCGAAGATCCTTCGAGGCTCAGGATGCACGAGGCGCGCACTTCGAACCCGGAACTTTGAACTTTCATCAACGCTAGCGTCCCAGCACCGCCGAGAGCTGCACCAGCTCCTGGTACCTGCTACCCCATTTGTCGGCGTCGGGGACCAGCGTGTTGCGATTGCCAACATCATCGGGACCGCCAGCGGCGAGTTCTTTGAAGGCAGGCCAACGCTTTTGCCGGAAGGCCAACTCTTGCCCCTTCTTGGACAACATGAAATCCACCAATAAGGCTGCGGCATGAGGATGGGGCGGTTGCGATGACATCACAAATGCAGAAACCGCCTTGACCGGGACAAACGGCTCGGGAAAAATGTAATCGATGGGCGCGCCCGATTGGCGTAACGATACCGCTTCGTGGTGATGGGCATCGATCTGTACCGGGAATTCGCCAGCCGCCACCAGCTGGGAAACCAGGGTACGGCCCTTTCTGATGTTTAAGTTTTGGCTCCCTAGATTGCGCGCGATTTGTTTTCCTTTTTCATCGCCGTAAAAATCAAGCAAAGCCGCGAGCCAATCGTCGGCGTCCTGATCCATCCCGAGTTTACCTTTCCACTGGGGTTGCAAGAGATCGTCGACCGATTTCGGCGCCTGCGTGCGGCTAACCTGCTTGATATTGAAGAGATAAACCAGCAGTGAAGCCCAGATTCCGTTAAAGTAGCCTTCCTTATCATAGAACCCGGCGCGCAGTCCTCTCCGGTAAGGGGTATCATAGCGTATGATTGCGTTGGCTTTTTTGAGCGTATAAAGCGCGGAGCTCCGAATATTCAACGTATCATAGTTGTATTTGCCGGCGCGGTGCTCCGTCAAAATACGATTCAACAAGCTCTGCGGGCCTGAGGTTAGCACCTCGACTTTGAGGAAAGGATACTCGGCTTCGAAACCGCTGGTGAATTGGCGCAGATCTTCTCGATTCATCGGTGCGTACCACACGACCGTCTTCTCGTTTTTCGCTTCCTTCACCAGAGCCGCCTGTCGTTCCGCCGGCGGCAGGCGGTTGATTCTGGCTAGAGTTTCTTCGGGTGTAGCGGCGTTGACGGCTGACGCTCGGCAAACAAGAAACAATAGAACCGCGAGCATCCTTAAGCTGGACCAAATCCATTGCAACATGGTTTACCTCCACCTTCTGACAATCTGCTAGATCGGACCATCCAGCCGAAAAGTTTTCCCCGCCAGCCGTCCCACTGGAGGGACCTGATCGTCAACGTAGGATGCGAGGGCTTCGCCAATGAATAGAAACAGGCCCTCCACCGCCACTTCGTTAACGACCCGGCATTCCACGTTGGCATGGCAACCCGCAACCAGCGGCGCCTGCACGTGTTTTGCCGGCAATGTGTCTAAACCGAGAGCGACGAACTTATCCTCGACGTTGCGACCCGAAAGGTCACGGCTTCGATCCACGGCATGAAGCTGATTTTGCGAACAGACGTTGACGACGAATTCCTTACTCTTCTGAATTAGCTCGAGGCTGAAGTTTTTGTCCTGAATACCGATGGCAAGCAGCGGCGGATCATCGGAGATTCCGAGCGCGCGGAAGGCGAATTGAACGTTGCGCTTTCCCTGCCAGGCCGTCGAAATTAGATAGAGGCCGGTGGGTGTCGTACGGTAGGCCTGCGGTAAAGCAACTTCACGTAGCATGTGATCTGCCTGTGATTCGGCGGTATATCACTACCGCGGCATATCCAAGTCTCCGTACCAGCGCTCTACCGGGCGCTATGTCACCTTTAGGGCTGGCGGGGATTTCACGCAAGCGAGCACATCGGTCATTCGACATTCCCAGAAGGAAAGCAGTCATAAGCAAGAGATTTTCTTTCCTCGAAGGAGAGGATAGTCCTCACTCCATGCCGTCGGTGATGAATTGAATCACATAACCCGCCGGATCGTCCATGTAAGTTCCGCCCTGGCCTTCATGCCGCTCTTTGGCCGCGCCACGGTCGCCGTGCGCAATTCCCAAGGCATCGAGATGCGCGAGAGCACTGCTCCAGTTGGTGGCGGGGACATAGAACGCGATATGCGGACCCGGCACGTTGCGGCTCATCGTCAAGCCCTTCGGTGAAAAGGGCGCCTGCGTAAGAATCAAGGTTTGTCCACTCGCCATGCGCATAGTTGCCTGGCTCCGTGGCGATTGACTGTGATTTTGCATTTCGAAACCGAGCACCTTTTCGTAGAAGTCGATGGAGGCTGCCACATCAGGAGCTTCCAGTTCAAGGTAGCCGACTCCTGTCATCCGGCCGACAGCAGTACTGGAAGAAGCCGCGGAATTTTGCGGCGTATAAACCGCATAATGATTACCCGCCGGATCGGCTAGAAAGATCGTCTGCTTGGCGAATGCATGAGCATTCTCAACCGGCCCGTCGAAACGCGCGCCCAAATCCTTTAAGTCTCGCAACAGTTCCTCGATCCCTCGCTCCGTTGTCGTGAACGAGTAGGTAGGCAGACCACGGCTCCCGGACGGCCGGGAGCGCTCTTCGCTCTGCAGATAGACACCCATCCGCTTGCCGCCGATTTGAATGAAGGTGTGCGGCACCGCGCCGCGCTTTCGCTGGCGCACATTCAAACCATTGCGGCGCGTGATTCGGCCACCGAAAACTTTTACGTAAAACTCCTCGGCCACGACCAGGTCATCCACAGGAACAACGAAATGATCCAACGATTGGGCTACCTTCATGACCGTCAACTCTCCTTATGTTCTCTCCGGCAGCTTGTACCAAGCACGCTCTTTCACTGTCAAGGTAACAATCTCATAACAGAGTAAGACCTATGCCAACCGATCCGCCGCTCAGGTGAGATGTTTTTATGGGCTTTCCCAGAAATCGAAGACCGGCAAACCCATCGCTCTTAACCCTAATCCGACATTATTTCTAAGCAGCTCAGTCGATGAGCCCTGTAGCCCTGGGCAATGGGACACTACCTCGAGGGCCACTCCACATCCCCGAGGGTGATGATTCCTGCGACCCGTGCCTTCCACCAAACTGCACGCTCAGGTGCCCACGGCTTCCGGTCTCACCGCCTTCGCCCATTACTAATGCTGTGCAAGTATTGTCGGATTAGGGTTAAACGCTACTGCTGTGTGCGGAAAAAAATGAGAGCATTTGAGTCAGCGGTTGGATCTAGCGGCTGGTCTACGGAACAGGTTGACAGATCTCACCGGCTCGAATTGTCCAGCGCACGGCGAGACGCTGGTTAACGTTCCACTCACCGCCGACGCAATCGCGCAATTTGGTTGGTTCATTTGCAAGCATCAATACCGCGATGTCGGCTTCACGCCCGACCTCAAGAGTGCCAAGCCGATCCTGCCAGCCGATGACCTGTGCCGGATTTATCGTGCAGGCGGCCACTACCTGCTCAAGGCTCAGACCCAAATGCAAAAACTTGGTCATCGTCGTCGGCAGATCGACCACCGGATTGTTCGGACCCATGCGCCCGTGCAGATCGGAGCTGATGATGTCTGGTAAAAGGCCGTCACCCATGGCACTGCGCACGAGATCAAAATCAAAGTGGCCGTTGGCGTGGCCGACGTCGAAGATGACGCCGCGCTCGTGGGCGTTACGGACGGCTGTCCGAAGCCGGCGTTTTTCATCCACAATCGCGGGCTGCTGCGGCGTATAGCAGTGAGTCACAACGTCGCCGGGGCGTAGGGTATCGACGATCTCCTCCATCGAGATGGCTGTGTTGCCGATATGAACCATCACCGGAGCCTTGCAGGCTTCGCCGGCTCGCACCGCCATTCGCAATGCTTCCCGGCCGTTGTCGCCGACGGCCTTCTTGTGAAGCCGAACCTTGATCCCGATACCGACGTTGCGCGCATCGCTGACCCTTTGCGCCGCGCCGTCGGGATCAGCGAACTTCAAGTTCTCCAATTCTCCAGGATCGTTTAAGACGCCATGTTGCGCCAACGCAACAAACGCCAGCATCCGCGCACGCGATTGTTCGTGAACCAGTTTTTTGAAGCCGAGAAAGTTGACCGCCCCGGATGATCCGGCGTCCACCGCTGTTGTGACGCCACTCTTTAGACAAATGGGATCGGCATTGAAACCATAAGGATTCACCCCCCAGTAACTGTGGACATGGAAGTCGATCAAACCCGGGGTGACGTAGCCACCATGCACATCCAAAACTTTCTTTGCGCTCTCTTGAGCGAGACTTGGTGCAATTTGGGTGATGCGGCCACCCGTCACGCCGACATCCATCGGTTGGTGAATCCCGGTGGCGGGGTTCACCACTGTCCCGCCAATTAACAGCAAGTCGTATAAGCCGCTCATGGAGTAAACTTCACCCTTGAGAGTCTTTCTAGTCAAGGCCGTAAAAGCGCGCTGGATTGGTGAAGAGAATCTTATCAATTACCTTCGGGTCGATCTCGCCGTTTTCCTTGAGCCGCGCCAATGCGAGCAGCTCGCTGGCATTGTCGGCGTGGCCGTAGTCCGAGCCGATCATAAGAGAATCTTCGCCCGCGTATTTGAGGACATAGGGCAGGTCATCGTCGGTCTGGCAAGCGGCGAATAGCTGTTTGCTGCCGCTGAGCACGTCGGGCCTGGCCTGTTTGCCCTCAAGCTTTGGGAATCTCAGGTTGAGGTCGTGGACCAAGTAAGGTACCCATTGCGCGGCGACTTCGATGGCGCCGATGCGAAGCTTCGGGAAGCCCTCTGGAATTCCATTTAAGATCATCGAGTGAAATCCGCCAATCACCATGAGCTTGGCCACGCGGAAAGGCTCCCCGTTGAGCATCTCATTGACGGTGAAATTGCCGATGCCGGAGTGAATACCGATTGGCATGTTGAGCCGACTCGCTTCCTCGTATAATGGGAAAAAATAGGGATCGTGCAGAGTATGATTGGTTTCAATGCCGCGCATGAATACCGCGCAAGCGCCGTTGCCATGGGACCACCGCAGCTCATCCAAAGCTTTGTCCATGGTCAGCAAGGGTAGTTGAACCGCCCAGCGCAGCCGATCTTTAGCCTTGGACCAGATGTCGGCCATCCAGCGATTGTAGGAACGGCAGAGCGCAAGCTCGATCCTTGGATTATCCGTGACCGGGCGCAAGAAAAGCGTCGGGTAGAGAACTTGAACGCCCGTGCCGATTTCGTCCATGTGTCTGAGGCGCGAGTCGATGTTGGCCATTTCGCGGGACTCCTTCGAAGTGTCCTGGCCGATATTGTCGCGCCCGCCGATCAAACGTCCGCCGATGATCCAGAAATTTTGCGTCTTGCCGGAAGGCATGTCGACGGTGATCGGCACCGGCCGGTAGCGCCGGTCCGTACCCTCCAAGTAGTCCCAGGTTTTTTCCGTCTCGATGACATGGGCATCGGCATCTATCGATAACATTCGCACCCTCCAAGAATAAAATTCTACAGCGCATACAAAGCGCGCGGATTATCGTCGAGGATCTTGTCAATCACCTGCGCAGGGATCTTGCCGTCGTTCCTCAGCTTGCGCAGTGCCTCGATCTCGCTGGCGTTGTCGGAATGGCCGTAGTCGGTGCCGATGACGAGCGAATCTTCCCCGGCGTAGCCGAGGATGTAATCGAGATCGTCATCGGTCTGGCAGGTGACCCATACCCGCTTGTCTTTTAGCACGTTCTTGCTCAACTCCTTGCCCCGCCGCGTATGGCGGCGCGCCAAATCATGAATCGCATACGGGATCCATTGGGCGCTGACCTCGATAACGCCGATCCGCAGTTGGGGAAACCGCTCCGGAATGCCGTCGTTGACAAGTGAATGAAACGCGCCCACCACAGCGAGCTTGAACTTGCAAAAGCCCGGCTCATCGAGGAAAAAGTCATGCGACTCTATGCTGCCGTTCGCCGAGTGAACGCAGATCGGCAAATCGAGCTTGCTCGCCGCATCATAGAGCGGGAAGAAATAGGAAACGCTGAGCCGCCGGTCGGCTTCAAGTCCTCTCAGGTAGACGCCGCAGGCGCCGTGTTCTTTGCCGAACTTTAGTTCCTCGGCCACTCGATCCATGTTGAGCAGCGGCGGAACCACCACCCAGCGAAAACGGTCCGGCGCTTGCCTTATGATGTCGGCCATCCAACGGTTGTAACTTCGACAAAGCGCGAGATCGGCCTCCGGCCGCCGTGCCGTTGGAAAGATAAAAATCGTCGGATAGATTACTTGGATGTCGATGCTAAGCTCGTCCATGTGTTTGATCCGGATGCTGAGGTCGCTCATGTTCCGGGCGGCTTCCGGTAGTTTCTTCTCCACATTGCTGCGCGGCATGAGTCTGCCGTCGATGAACCAATAATCTACCGCGGGATCGCCGTCCGTCGCGCCGACGATTCTGGGTCGGAACTGGCGCTCCGACTCGAGCATGTAATCCCAGGTAGAGTCGTTCTCGATCACATGCGCGTCGGCATCAATGATTGGCATCCGATTCCTCCTCGCGGAGCTCATTATCCTTCTCTGGGCAGCTCATTTACCAGTTTACCGTTTTCGTGCGCGAAACACTGGCCGCTCTTTTCCATCGGCAGCTGAGCCGCCAGCACAAAGGCGTTACCGAGAACATCCGGGCCGGGCAAACGCTTGAACGCGTCCTCCGGCGCGGTTTCGGTAACGATCGGCACGCGTGGTGAAAACGTTACCACGCAGATGTTCGAATCCCTCACCTCCTCCGCCACATAGCGTGTAAAGGTACGAATCCCGTCTTTGGTCACCATGTAGGTACAAGCGCCCGCCGGTGTAACGCCGCCACCACCATAGAGATTAATAATGTGCCCGCTCTTTCTCTTTTCCATATGCGGGATCACATGCTTCGTGCCAAAAAACGTTCCATAGAGATTCGTTTGTACCACACGGCTCCAGAAATCCAGCGGCATCTCGCTGATTCGCGGCCAACGCGGAATCCCCCAAGCGAAGTGAGGCACGATGGCAGCGTTGTTAATGTGCACATCGATTTGGCCGAATCTGTTGATGACCTGGTCGACCATCCGCTTGACGCTATCTTCGTTGCGAACGTCGACAACTAACGCCACGGTTTCAGCTAGCTTGCCGAGTTCAGCGGCGGTCTTTTTGGCATTTTCTTCGTTAAAATCTGCGATCACAACTTTGGCTTGCTCTTGTGCAAACGTCTTAGCCGCATGCTTGCCGATACCCTGTGCGCTACCCGTGATGATGACCACTTTGTCCTTAAGCACAATTGATCCTCCTCTCTAAAGATTCCCACAAGAGATTTCGCTATCAATCCTACCTGTTCGTTAGAAATTCGCTAGCTCTTGAGCGCGCGATAGATTTTTTCAGCGGTAACCGGCAGCTCAAAAAGGCGTACTCCGACGGCATCGGCGACCGCGTTCGCTATGGCAGCGGGCGGTCCATTGTTGGCAAACTCTCCGATGGGCTTGGCGTCTAGCGGTCCCACGCCACCCGTTGATTTCACGAGCACGGTTTTGAGCCTCGGAATGTCCTTTGCTGTCGGCATTTTATAGTCACCCAGATTGTTATTTGTCACACGGCCGTTTTCCATCACCAGCTCTTCCATGATCCCTTGGCCGATTCCCATCACCGTGGCACCGTCGATCTGGCCCTGGTGTGTGACGGGATTAATGACCGTGCCCACATCATGGGCGCTGACAACGCGGTGCACGCGCACCTCGCCCGTTTCCGGGTCCACTTCCACTTCGGCCACCTGGGCGCAGATGTAAGAGATGTCTTCAGGATAAGGATAATCCTCATAAACTGAGACAGACAGCGGGCTGGCCGCTTGGGCAACCACGCGTCGTAAGGTGATTTGCTGCCCGGGATCTTGACGCAACCAGAATTTGGAGTCAGCAAACTCGATCTCTGCAGCGCTGCACTCCAACATTCGGCCCGCCTGCTCCAAAAGCTGCTGCCGCAATTTTTCACTGGCTTGTACGACGGCATTGCCGGCGACATAGGTCACCCGGCTCGCGCGCACCCCACCGTCGCGCGGTGTGACGTCGGTATTGCCAATGACCACGCGTACCTGCTCGACGGGCACGCGCATGTCTTCGGCTACAAGTTGCCGCAAGATCGTGTGCGTACCCGATCCTTGATCGAACGTCGGACTAAGGATTGTGAAACTGCCGTCGGACTCCGCAGTGAGGACAAGACCGGTATCCCCGCCGCTGATGTGGCGCCCGGATAGAGCGATACCGCGCCCATAGTTAGGACGCGGCTTCGGCTTCTTCCAATCCGCGGCAGCCAAGGCGGCCTGGAGCACTTCGCGAAAGCGCACGTGGTGCAACGGGTGGCCGACGGCATCTGTCTCGCCTTCACCGATAAAGTTTTTAAGACGAAACTCACCCGGGTCCATCTTCAATTCCTGGGCGATCAAGTCCGTGTGCGAGTCTACGGCAAAGGCAGTCGCCACGGCGCCGGGACTACGGTAATAACCGCCAGGAACGGTATTCGTGTAAATCTGCAGAAACTCAAAATCGGCGTTGTCGATGCGATACTGCCCGCCGGCGTAGTGCCAGGTGGCCAGAGAGGAATTGGACTTGAGCGCGCCGTAGGCGCCGCTGGCATGAACCGCCCGCAGCGAGCGCGCGACGATGCGGCCATCGCGTTTCAGCCCGCTGCGAATCGTGATCACCGTCGGATGCGCGGGATTGCTCGCGGTCAATTCTTCGGCGTAGGTCATGATCAATTTAACGGGGCGTCCCGAATCACGCGCGAGGAAGTAGGCGACAGGCAAATCGCTGGCATCGCCTTTGCCGCCGAACTCGCCGCCGACATTGACGACATTGATGCGGATTCGGTCTTCCGGCAGACGCAGCGCCTTGGAAAGTTGGCTGCGTATTCCGAAAGGGTTTTTTGCCGACACGGAGACCTGAATGCGTTCATCGCTATCGATAGCGAGGACCGCAGCATGGGGTTCGAGATATCCCTGGTGGCGAGCAGGGACATGAAACGTGTGTTCCAAAACGAGGTCTGCATCACGAAAACCCTGCTCCACGTCTCCCTTGCGCCAGGCGAGTCTGGTAAGTCCGTTATGCACATCCACCGCGAGCAGATCTTTGGGCCCGCCTTCATAGGCAGTCACGTCCGCATGCAGCCGAGGCGCGCTCGATTGCATTGCTTCCAGAGGATCGAACACCGCCGCCAGCTGCTCATACTCCACTTCGATGAGGCTCGCAGCCTCTTCGGCGGCATCGAGGGTTTCTGCGGCCACTGCAGCCACACGGTCACCCGCGAAGCGCACGGTATCCCAGCAGAGAACCGGCATGTCGCGAATCTGTTTGCCGATGTAAAGTCCGCGGGCGTCCTCACCGGTGACGATCGCTTTCACGCCGGGAACTTTCCACGCGTTCGCGGTATCTATGCGCAGAATGCGGGCGTGGGGATAAGGACTGCGCAGTATTTTTCCCCAGAGTGTCGCTGGTAAAGTGACATCCGCTGCGTAAAGCGTGCGACCGATAACCTTGTCTGCGCCTTCCGCACGTGGAACAGCGCTACCCACTACCTTGAACTCAGCCATGTTATCTCCCTTTGACGCATAGTTCTTTCGAAGTCTGAAGTGAATAGACACATGAACCGGCTCGTCAATTCGAGGCTGGTTCATTGAACGACTTAGTACGGCGAAGTATCAGGCGTCAAGTGGCCTTGGAAGAAACACGGCGATTCAAGCCGTGCACCCTTTCAGTTCAGCTATTGGTTCGATTTAACGCAGGTCTGCTGCTACACTATGAAGATGAACTGGCAAGAAAATCTTATTGTTAATTCTTCGGATATTCGCGCGTTAGTTGCACGCAGTCGCCGTGTTGCTGTTCTCGGCATTAAGACTGAAGCGCAGGCAGATCAGCCGGCGTTCTACGTGCCGAAATATCTCGCAGACTTAGGATTCGAGGTAATTCCGGTGCCTGTGTACTATCCGGAAGTGACGGAGATCCTGGGGAAGCCCGTCTATCGGCGACTGATGGACATTCCCGGCGGTATTGATCTGGTGGATGTCTTTCGCCGTCCTCACGATATCGACGGTCACGTCGAAGATATTTTAGCCAAGGGACCATCGGCGGTCTGGTTTCAGTCGGGAATACGTAACGACGCGGCAGCCGCAACCTTGGCCAAGGCGGGGATCAAAGTCGTGCAAGACCGCTGCTTGATGGTCGAGCATAGATTAGTGGCAAGAAAATGATCACGGAAAAGCGTTAACTACGTATACCAACCACGTGGATGATGAAGTGTGGCAATACCGAGGTCAAAAGCGCCCCTCTTTTGCTGAGGAACCCGGACCCGGGCAGGAATCGGTCTGGGATCACCCCCGCCCACCGGCAATCGTAGTCGATCAAAGGCGCGTTGAGGTCCGCCTGGGAAATTTGATCATTGCGGATTCGCAGCAAAACTACCGGATTCTGGAGACCGCGAGCCCACCGACATTTTATATTCCGCCACAGAGCGTCCGCTTACAGCTCTTGGAGCTTTTTCCTAAGAGTTCCATCTGTGAGTGGAAAGGTGTCGCCCAGTATTGGGCGTTGAGGGACCTTCCGGGTTCTCACCAGTCGATCGGCTGGTGCTATCCGACTCCTAACCCGCCGTTTGAAGCGATCGCAGGTTATTTCTCTTTCTATCCGTCGCTAGTGGAATGCTTTGTTGGCGGCGAACGAGTACGGCCGCAACCGGGAGAGTTTTACGGAGGCTGGGTTACCAGCGAGATCGTCGGGCCATACAAAGGGGAGCCCGGGACGGAGCGCTGGTAGCAGCTAGCGCCGACGCTGCCGAAATTTTTCCCAGGCGGCGATCCCAGCCTTGACGGCGCGCACGTCTCCATCGCCGCGATGTCCGGCGCTCCCGACGCCGCCCACTACAACGTTGTCGATGATCAATGGCGTGCCCCCGGGAATCAGAAGAATTTCTCCCTGCAACATGCTCAACGCGCTTTGGAAGCGCGCGGGGTTTGTCTTGACTTGTTCCGCCGACACGGCGGTGTCGATCTGGAGCGCGACTGCGCCCACCGCCTTACCGACGGCGAAGCGGGACCAGAATCTCGAGTTGCCATCCATAGAGTCCATCGAGATCAGGTTGCCGTTATGATCGACCACGGCGATCGCGGCCCGGCCTTTCTCCGCTTTCACCAGAGCGACGGCCGCGTCGACAATGACCCGGGCCTCCTCTAAAGAAAGCGAAACGGGGACGTCAATGCGGGGGCGAGCCGCGAACATCTCGCCAGGTGCGGGTTGTTCCTGTGCGGTTACACCTGAAGGCACGAGCACCGGCGTGACTGTCGTCGTGAAAGTCATTATTAACGTTAGCACCGCCCTTAATGAAAACAATTTTCGCTGATTCATTTTCTTCTCCTTTCCTATGAAGCCAACCGCTAATTCAGCTCGCAATGTTTCCAAGATCACCTTAGTCGTGGGGGCACTGTCGCAGGTGAACGGAAAAGTATTTGATAAGCTCACAGCCTGTCAACCGGTTGAGTAACTAGCGGACAATAACGTAGGGAATTCCAGCCAAAGCACCAGGACATCGGGTCAAAGCGCATTTTTTTCTCTTCCTAATGCCTTCCCGGCCAAACGCCTTGAAGGGGCATCGTTATTGCACCGCCTCTATTCCGCGGAAAACCTGAAGGCTTTGGCGAAGGCGTTTGAGCTTTAAACTCAGTTAACCCAGGTGCTCGTTAAGGAAAGTTGGTTTAGAGGTAATTGAGTCATGAAATATCGAGTAGCCATTTCGGGATCTTATGGTGGAATGAACCTCGGCGATGAAGCGATACTCGAAGTTGTCTTGCGCGATCTCCGCGCCGATCTCGATGTTGACGTGGTCGTTTTCTCGCGCAATGCCAAGGACACAGAACGGAGACACAAAGTTCGCGCTGTCCCCATCCGGGAAATGCACAAAAACGACGTGTTCGAGGAGCTGCGCAAGCTCGATCTCCTTATCGTCGGCGGCGGCGGCATCCTATTCGACGGGCTTGTGGAAGATGTGCTGCGGGATGTGAATTGGGCCAAAGAGTTAAGGATTCCGGTCATGGTTTATGCCGTTAGCGTCGGTCCCCTCAAAACCCCGGAATCAAAACAACTGGTAGTTTCTGCGCTCAACAAAGTCGACAAAATTACCGTCCGAGAGAATGAGGCGAAAAGAATATTGCATGACTTGGGGATAGAGCAGGAGATTGAGGTTACGGCCGATCCGGGGCTGCTACTCAAACCGCAATCATTTACGAAGGAGATGCTGAAGATGGAAGGCATCAATCCGGATACTCCGCTGGTGGGGTTTTCCGTGCGCGAACCTGGTCCCGCAGCGCCTGATCTCAATATCGAGCAGTACCACGCCATCCTGGCCAACGCCGCAGACTTTATGGTGGAGCGCTTCGATGCCCAGATTCTCTTTGTCCCCATGGAAGTCGGGGACAACAAGGATCCGCAGCATTCCCATGCCGTGATCTCGAAGATGGCAAACGCCCAACGGGCGAGCGTACTCAAAGGAGAGTATCCAGCGGGCGCGGTGCTCGGATTGATGAAGCACATGTCGTTCGCTGTGGGGATGAGACTCCATTTCTTAATCTTTGCGGGGATTCAGAAGATACCCTTTGTATCGCTTCCTTATGCGGCAAAAGTTTCTGGATTTTTGGCCGACTTGGAGATGCCGATGCCGCCGATTTCGGGTCTAAACGTGGGAAAATTGTGCGCCTATCTGGACCGATCCTGGGATCTGAGAGCGCAGATTAAGAAGCGACTCGAAGAAAGCGTTCCGCCGTTGCAGGAACGCGCCAAAAAAACGAATCAAGTTCTTTACGATCTGCTGCGAGATCTGGAACCAAAACGCATCAGCGCATAATCATCGGCCGCGATGAGAAGGTTTATGCCTGCGTTGCTTCGCCCTGAAAAACAGATTTCCGTTGCCTTGCCGCCGCGCATTGCCGAGCTTGCGGCGGAGACGGATGTTTTGGTTGTCGGTGGAGGGCCCGCCGGGCTCGGCGCCGTCCTCGGCGCCGCCAACGCCGGTGCCAACGTTGTCTTGACCGAGCGCTACGGTTTCCTCGGCGGCAACGCAACCGCGGCACTGGTCATGCCGCTGATGTCTTTTCATACGCAGAGTCTGCGGCGTGAAAAGAAAGGCGCAACCACGTTACTGCCTACCGACCACGGTCCCGGCGAGCCGGTGGTCGCGGGAGCGTTAACGACGCTCCTCGAGCGTCTAGTCAGAGAAGGGGGAGCGTTATCGCCTTCGCTGCAAACCGGCTATGTGGTGCCTTTCGACCCCGAGGTGTTCAAGCTGGTTGCCCTGGATCTGCTAGACGAAGCGGGGGTGCGGTTTCTATTCCACGCATTTGCCAGCGACATCATGAGCGACCATGGTATGAAGGATGTTGTATTCGAGACTAAGTCCGGACCCGTTGTCATCCGGGCCCGGGTCGTCGTCGATTGCACTGGCGACGGAGACGTCGCGGCACACGCGGGAGCGCCGTACGAGATCGGAAGGGAACCCGACGCGTTGGTACAACCCATGACTTTAATGTTTCGGATTGCCGAATTTGACCACGCCAAGTTCGCGGCTTATGTAAAGCAACATCCGAAGCAGTGGCGCGGCGTTCACGGGCTTTGGGACCTCATCCGGAAGGCCGCTGCAGACGGTGAGCTTCAGTTACCCAGGGAAGACATGCTCTTCTTCGCCACTCCCCATGAACGGGAAGTCAGCGTTAACAGCACGCGAGTAACCAGGGTGCTGGGCACCGATGTCTGGGATTTATCCTATGCGGAATGGGCGAGCCGGCGCCAACTGAGACAGATCGGCGCGTTCTTAAGGCGTTATGTGCCGGGTTTTGAAAAGGCCTATGTCGTCCAGAGCGGCGTCAACATCGGGGTGCGGGAGACCAGAAGAATTTTAGGCGATTACCAACTCACTGTGGACGACATTTTACAGGCGCGAAAATTCTCCGACGTGATCGCCCGCAGCACTTACCCCGTAGACATTCACAACCCCGAGGGCACCGGCACCTTGCTAAAGCGCTTGCCGCCGGGCGAGGCCTACGACATCCCGCTACGCTGCTTGCTGCCTCGTGATGTGGAAGACCTTCTGGTAGCGGGCCGATGTATTTCCGGCACGCACGAGGCTCATTCGTCTTACCGTGTGATGCCGGTATCCATGGCAACAGGGCAAGCCGCAGGTGTTTGCGCGGCGCTGGCGGCGCGCCTGGGGAAATCTCCGCGGACCGTACCGGCGGCGGATGTCCAGAATGAGCTCACCCGTCAGGGTGCCAACCTCGGTGGTAAAGGAATTTCTAAGAGTTCCGATGGTCAATAACCCTGACGATGGTAACTGTCCTCACAGAAAATCCTCCAAGCGGTCGAAAGATTAATGTGGAATCCGATTGAACGCAGCCGAATAATTTCGCAAGACAAACGGCAAGCTATTTGACGATGAGAAGGCTATTTGGTGGGCTCGAAAAAAGCGTCCTCACGATGAACGTAGCCGCTGATCGGTTCTCTGTCTCTGTCTAAAGAGCGAATTCGGAAATAATCGCCCGTCTTACTCTGTACCTTGATGCGAGTGCCGGGTTCCAGCATTCCGGTGATGTTAGCGTCGGAGCGCGGTTTGTCTCGAACAAAGGAAGCATCGGAAACTCTGTAAGTTCGTTCTTTCGGCTTGGCTTTAGCATCCGTTTGCGCGTTAGAGTCTGCTGAAGCAGGTGGTGTTTCGATCTTTGGGCTTTGGACATCGTTGCTACCTGAGGATTCGGATTTGCTGGAATCTCTTCTTGCTGGACCGGTAATGCCGTCGCCAATCGGAGCGCTGGTCAAGAACTCAGAACGTTGAGACGCCGCCACCTGGAGGTGCGGCATATCTAGTTGAGCAACTTCTCCTTGGGGAGCATTATCGCGCGGCTGACTCTGGGGGGGGCTTTTCCAGGGTCCACGAACCAGGCCGTCGATATTGACAGCCAAAGCCGCAAGCGAACCGCTTTGTTGCGAATAGAGGACGGTGCCAGCCAGTATGATCAATCCGAGCACGATTGCGATACCCGCCCCCGCCCAGCCACGCTTGTCATCGGGTTGATGCGGTAGCGGCTGCAGGCCTGCCGGAAATTCCTCAACTTCAGATCGCCACCGCTCATCATCGTAGCTCGCCACGGAAGTGGTTTTTTCTTCCTCTGGCGCGTTGACCTGAGTCCGTTCTACAAGTTGCAGGTCGCGTGCCACCTCATCGACCATCTTTGCCGAGATCTGGCTTTGGGAGGTTGCATAGGCGATTAGCAGGGCATTATCACAAATCATATTGATGAGCCGGGGAATTCCCTTGGAGTACAGCGCGATTTTCACGATCGAACTGGGATCGAAGAGTTCTTTCCCTTTGTAGCCCACGGTCTGAAGTCTGGAATTGATATAAGGAGCCACCTCATCGCCCTTCAGAGGAGCCAATCGGCAACGAACCGCCACCCGCTGCTTGAGTTGCCGAAGTTCAGGTTGATCGAGCTTTCGTTCCAGCTCGGGTTGGCCCATCAGCACGATTTGAATCAACTTGGCCCTGTCGGTTTCCAGATTCGACAGCAGCCTCAGTTCTTCGAGCATCTCATCGCTTAGATCTTGAGCCTCATCGACTAGCAGCGAGACGATGTGATCTTTATGGAGCTGCCCGATCAAATAATCATTGAGCTGCGCCATCAAGGTCAGCCGGTCGAGTGCGGAGGTTGCAACTCCCAACTCGTTCAAGGTGAATCGGAGCAACTCGGTGAAATCGAGATGAGTGTTAAAAATGAAGGCCGTATGTACGGCGGACTCCACGGTGCGCATGAGCCTTCTGAGCAGTGTCGTCTTTCCGGTGCCTGCTTCGCCGGTAATGACGATAAAGCCCTTGCGGCTCTCTATACCATAGCGCAGAGAAGCGAATGCCTCCCGATAAAGAGAGTTTGTGTAGGAAAACCGAGGATCGGGAGTGACGCTAAAAGGGAGCTCTGCCAATCCAAAATGCTTGCCGTACATACTGTCCATTCTATCGGAGCGGTTCGCGTTGGAGTTTTGTTGCCTGGTGTATTGCTCTCTAACAGAAAAACGTTTTAGTCAATATCACAAGAATGCCTTCAACGGAAGAGTTTTTATTGAGAATTTTTGTGCCCTGTTTCCTTGGCCCGGGGCCGGTAACCGCCCAGGTTTGCATAGTCAAATCCCCGATATCCCCTCAGCGAAATCGAGTCTTTTTGCGCTGTGAACCGGCTGATTGTCTCCTTTCATTCGTATTCTTTTCAACCCTCGCTATCATGCGATGTCATAGGAGAACTGACGGTTACCTGGTCGCGCACCTCCTTGACGCCGGGAACGCTGCGGGCGGCCAGCGCAGCCGCAAGTTTTTGTTTTTCGGTCGCAACTTGGCCGGTAAGAAAAACTGTGCCGTCTCTAACGGAGACTTCGACACCTCTTATCGCGCGGTTGTAAATGGCCTTGAGTATTTCGAATTCCAGTTTTTCCGCTGTCACAGGCGCATCAGAGAAGGAGGGCTGAGTCTGTTGAGTCTGTTTCCTGTTCTTAGCCGCCACCGCCGTTTGATTGGAAGGTGTTGTGCTGCTTTGCGATTTAGGATCGCTTACTTGGTTGGGAGGTGTTGGTAGCCTGCCTGCGTCGTTTTCTATTTTCGCACTAGCCATATCGTCCTGCTTTGGATCCAACGCCGATAACTCCGGTGCTTGCTCGGTGGCCGTTGGGATATGCGGCTGTTCAGCCGTAACTCTTTCCTCTGGAAGGGCGTCTTTGATGGGCTCCGGGTCTGGCTTCGCTTGGGCCCGAACGAGATTTTTCAAGTGCCCACCGACAAGATCATCAATATTACTAGCCAAAGCGACAAGTGAACCGCTCTGTTGCGAATAGAGCACGGTTCCTGCCAGTATGATCACCCCGAGCATAATGGCTATACCGGTGCCCACCCAGCCGCGCTTGTGATCGGCTTGGCGTCGTGGCTCTTCCAAAACCGCTGGAAATTCCTCAACTTCAGATCGCCCCGGCTTGTCATGATATTGTACTTTTGTCTGCCGGGAAGATTCCTTGCGCTCTACCGTCTTGAGCTGAGGCGACCCCAGGAGTTGTAGGTCGCGCCCCACCTCATCGATGACCTTTGCCGAGATCTGGCTTTGAGAAGTTGCGTAAGCAATCAGCAGGGCATTATCACAAATCGCATTGATCAGCCGTGGAATGCCTTTCGAGTAGAGAGCTATTTTCTCGATCGACCCAGGATCAAAGAGCTCTTTGCCTTTGTAGCCCACGGTCTGAAGTCTGGAATTAATGTAGGAAGCCACCTCGTCGCTTCTCAGCGGAGCCAACCGACTACGGACGGCCACCCGCTGCTTGAGTTGCCACAGTTTTGTTTGCTCGAGCTTGCGCTCCAGCTCGGGTTGACCCATCAACACGATTTGAATCAGCTTGGCCCTGTCGGTTTCCAGATTGGACAATAGCCTGAGTTCTTCGAGCATCTCATCGCTTAAATTCTGCGCCTCATCGATCAGCAGAGAGACGATGTGGTCTTTATGAAGCTGCTCGATCAAATAGTCATTCAGCCGCGCCATCAGCGTCTGTTTGTCCCGTGCGGAGTTCGCCACCCCCAACTCGTTCAAGACCAATCGGAGCAATTCGGTGAAACTAAGATGCGTGTTAAAAATAAAGGCCGTGTGGACCGTGGCCTCCACACTGTGCATGAGCCTTCGGAGCAGCGTCGTCTTGCCGGTTCCCGCCTCGCCGGTAATGACGATAAAGCCCTTGCGGGTCTCGATACCGTAACGCAGGGTGGCGGAAGCTTCCCGATAGTCCGAATTAACATACGAAAATCGAGGATCGGGACTGACGCTAAAGGGCAGCTCTGCGAATCCAAAATGTTTATCGTACATACCTGAGGAGAAACCTACCGCGTGAACTCGCGAGTTGCAAGACAATTTGCCCCGCGGTGTATGGTGGTTTTTCTTCACTTCGACTCCACTGTCGCTGGGCTCGAGAAAAAACGGTTGATTGCCTGGAGAATCTTTTTCAGACTGTTTGCCAATACACTTCCGCGCTCGATAAACGATCAGCTGTGGGAACAGTTGAATTCTTCATCGCCATCGTTTGCCACCTTCGGCGAGTCCCCCGTTGCAAGCAGCACGAATTTGGGATCGGTCATTTGGCAGACGCGCTAAGAAACTCGGGGATCGGCTGCAGCGGTTGGAACGGTTCGGTGGCCAATTTCTTGGCAAGGCGCGAATGTTCACTGCTGTATGGAATGCTGCCAGCCGCATCCGATGCTGAAGAACACTAAGCACGACGTTCAGCAATGGCGCCCGCGTAAGTTTGAACTTGAAAATCATTCTTGATGGGAATCGATATTCAGCGGATGCGCGACGCAAGGATTGTAAAAATTCCGACACCGACAGTATGGATTTCCTCCACGCGGGCCCAATCAAGAATTTTATATACCCGTCGAATCTACTCCACAAGCCGACCTTATTATGCAAATCGATTTCGAAAACGGCAAAACGGTTGCAACCACCATGCTTGAACTATTTTTATGCGCTCATTTCTTGAAACCTAAAATCAGAACACCCCGCCCCGACCATGATAATGCCCAACCATTCCCTTAAAGTTGGGCGCTCGTGGAGAAAGATGGCTGCAAAGAAAGCCACAAGCAGCAGGCTCAATTTATCCACTGGCGCAACCTTCGAGGCATCACCGACCTTCAAGGCGCGAAAGTAGCAGACCCACGAAATACCAGTGGCCAGGCCAGACAAGACCAGAAAGAAGCAAGTCCTCGCGCTGAGTGCGAAGGGATCGCTCCATTTGCCAGCGCTATATACGAACCCGGTGAGGGTGATCATAATTACGAAAGTGCGAATCAAGGTCGCGAGATCCGAATCGACACCCTCCAAACCGATTTTGGCAAATATCGCCGTAAGTGCAGCGAAAACAGCCGAAAGAAGAGCCCAGTAAAACCAGTCATGTGTTATTGTCATAGCCGTCATGTTCTATGAGAAATTGAAAGAATTTCCATATGCGGAAACCTCAAAATGGCATAATTATCTGTAACAGACGCTGAGTCATTGCGCGTTATCTCGAGTGCCGAATCATCGATAAGCAACTCTACCGGATATGACGGGCGCGAGGAAGCATCACGTGAATAGCCACCATGGCCAGGGCACCGGCCAAGGCCATAGTGGACGATGCCCATGGGGCACCCCAGAAAGCCGCCAGCGCCCCGATCATCATGCTGCCTAACGTCATCACCACATTGCTCATATGAAAGATCGCCATGGTTCGGCCGCGGAATTCGGATGGTGAGTAGGTCTGGATGACCGTTTGCACCAGCGCGTGGGAACACACGTTGGCGAAACCTACGATTACCATCAGTGCCATGGATAGCTGAAACCAAGGCGATGCCGCGAACGCCACGACACTCAGCCCGTATAACCCGACGCCTCCTAGCATGAAGATTCCCCTAGGCATCCGGTCGCCGAAAAATGCGATTATGATCGCGCTGCCAAGCGCGCCCGCTCCCATAGCAGTGAGAAGCAGACCCTGGCCCGTGGCGCCGACGTCTAGAATGTCCCGTGCAAATACCGGCAAGAGGGTTGTAAAAGGCACGATGAATAAAGACGCAAACATAACGACGAGCAGGCTCGTGCGAACCGCTTCGTTCCGCCAACTGAATTTCCATCCTTCGATGATGCTCCGACCGAGGGAGGCGTTATGACCGGAATGGCCGCGAGAACCGAAAAAAGCGCGCTCTGCGGGCTGAAGCTGTGCAGTCCAGACTGTTGCCAGAAGATAAAATGCTGCTTGGGTTGCGTACGAGCCGGCAGTGCCAAACGTCGCAATGAGCACGCCCGCCAGTGCCGGACCGGTGCTCCGCGCTACGTTAAAAATGATCGAGTTGAGGCCAATAGCGTTAGTCAAGTGACTGGAGGGCACGACATCGGCGATCATCGCCGCGCGTGCCGGCTGCTGAAAAGTTTGGACCACTGCCATTCCGAAGGCGGTCGCGTACACATGCCAAGGTTGGATTTGCCCGGCGACGATAAGCAGAGCCAACCCCACCAACATCAAGCCGTCAATAACCTGGGCAACCAATATCTGTGTCTTGCGCGAATAACGATCGGCTGTGCTTCCTGCCAGTGGGGATAGCAGGAGCGTAGGAATCGCCTGAACGCCGCGCACCAAGCCGAGCTGGAGTGCCGAATCCGTCAGCTCGTAAATCAGCCAACCGCGAGCGACTTGATCCATCCAGAACGCCATGGATGTGAAAGAATGCCCCAGCCAGAGCAAACGAAACTCGCGATGGCCGAGCGCTTCGATGGCGTGAAGTTGAACTAAGGCATTAATCGCTGAACGCAGATTTGACTCCGTAGCCCGGCCATAGACAGAAGCTTTCCCGAGGTCTTAAGCGAAGTGATGTTTGCCTATATCACGCAGGAAGAGCTAGCGTCTAGTTGCTGCACCGATGTGGATGTCAGCGGTAATTGGAACCTGCCCATTGGAAAGTCAATCGAGCAAGCGGGCCGCACAGCGTATCGACCGTGCCGAGTTACCCGATTCGACTCGTCTCTCCGCGAGTAAAGAAGAATTACTGCTGCTGAATTCACGACTCATCAAAAGCATAACTTGGCTCTCGCTACGAGCCGTTTGCCTTTGTACAGCGCAGGAGTATTCCTACAAATCTTTCGTCACTTGCCCGCAAGGTGATGAAAATTCCTGGAATCTAAACAAGTTTATCTCTGTGGCATATGTCTTGCTGGTGTCTTTTTGGATCATTAATCTGATGCTACGCGGGTGTACTGCTACTTTTATGGCCCTGCCGAAAATCTTCCGTTACGCTTTAAACGAACGACTTCGCCGCACCGTCAACCGGATAATGCGATGGATTACACGTGCGTCAACGGACAAGCGGTTCGATCTCCATAAGGAACAGCTTAAAAAAATCCTGCTTGTCCGAGCAACTTTTCGCATGGGGGATTCGATTCTTGCCTTACCAGCGATATCGCTGTTCCGGCAAAATTTTCCGACGGCCAGGATTGATTTCGTCGGAGCGCCGATATCCGCGAAGCTTTTTGAGAGTCTGCACATAGAGCATCATTTCTCTATCACGCGCCGTTACCCCGGTTCCGGATGGGACTATCCTTTGCTTCTTCGGCAATTGAGATCCGTGGGCTACGACATCGCCGTGGATCTGAGCTGCTCACAGTCAGCCATGGGTTCGTTCATCGTGGGATTTTCTCGCGCACGCTTCCGAGTTGGTCTGCGAGGGAGATGGGACCGCTGGTTCAATGTCAGGATCCGCAGACCATCCGAGCGAAACAAATATCGAGTCATGCCTGCTTTTCTAAGGGCTATTGGCCTGGACGTTAAGGAGTGTCTTCCTTCGTTGCCTCTTCGCGATGACGAGAAGCAAGAAGGAAGAAATCGCATAGACCAAATGGCTGGGTGGGGCGGTCGGAGACCTACGGTTGGGGTTTTCGTCGGCGGCCGGAAGTCCTGGGGCAAACGATGGCCGATCAAAAATTTTTGTGAACTCATCACTGCTCTCTACTGGCAAGGGATAAACGTTGTCGCGTTCTTCGGGCCTGAAGAAAAAAATTTGATTGGGTTTTACAATGATGCTTTGGACACCGGAATCGCTAAGGTCTGTGAATCGACGCCAAGCGATTTTGCCGCCATGATTTCGAATTGTGATCTCTTTGTCACCTGCGATAGCGGGCCCATGCATCTTGCTTGTGCCTTGAACACACGCACAGTTGCCATATTCCAAAATCCGAATTTCGACCACTGGGGTCCTCCTCCCAGCCTCGCACAGATCGCTTACCAACCCGCAGGTTGTTCCGTCGAGGAGGTGTTCCGCATCTGTCTTGAAGCATTGTCCCTTGAGCCTACTCCCGCTCGGCGGCTCAGGGAGGAAAGTCTTTTGAAATCGTCATCGCCGAGATTCATTTCTCGGATAAACAAAGCAGACCGTAAGCTCGAGAAGTCGATCGCTCTGCAAAGACTATTCTGTCTTAGTCGATGTGCTCAAGTTTTGTTCCTTCTCTCGCTAATAATTTGGACATTGGTTTCTCCTCCTTCCGGCATCTTTGAGGAAAACAGCTGGCTGGATGCGTTTGCAGATATGGTCGGAATCGGAGGTCTGATCGCCGGCATGTTACTACGCCTGTGGGCACTGAGCCATGGCGGAAGATGCACCCGCTTGCGCCGCGCTAAAACTCCCAAGCTTATTACTACCGGCTCCTACTCTTATCTCCGCCATCCCATCTACGTCGGCAACCTGCTGATTGGACTCGGGATGATCTTTCTCTCGGAGGCTTTTCCTCTCACCTTGCTTTTGTTCGCTTTCATTGCTTTGCACCACCGCGTTATCATTGGCGCCGAAGAACAATTCCTCAAAGAAAAACTGGGCAAAGGCTTTGATCGCTATTGTGAGTTGGTGCCGAAATACATTCCGCTGGCTCTCCCGAAACGAGGGTTCTCATTCGGAAAGCATTTCCCTCTCCGTGAACTTGCCACTGCATGCGGAATTGTTCTAGCAAGTTTGATCGTTGAGTGGTTGGAATCTCCTGTGAATCGTGATTGGGTTATCAATGTTGCTGGTCTGGTAGGCGGACGTTTTTTTTAGTCATCATTCTACGAGGCATCTACAAACGACCTTTCTACGGATCTCAAATTCTCTTGTCGGCTTGGCCACACAAAGCGCCTTAAATGCGCTGCAAACCCGGTTTCGCCCATCTGAGCAAGTAAGACGATCTTGCATCACTCACAGTTGCTGCAAAGTCTCAGGAATTCGTTTTGAGGAAGATCCGTTTTAAGGAACCTCAAGGAGCCGGCCTGACTCGAGGTCGACCTTCCAGAGATACAACGTGCGTGGTTCGTTGAGTTCCGCAGAGGGGTCGTCGGCTGGATTCACATATTCAATCTTCGTCGGTTTCCACTCGTCGATGTCGAAATCGTGAGCCACGACTCGGGAGCCGGGTTTCAGGCGCTGCAACTTGGGACGCATTTGATTATTGAACCACTTGAACATGTAGAGCGTTACCACCGTCGCCGCGGAAATGTCCACGGTGAGACCGTCGGCGGCGCGAAACTCGACTAGATGGCTGACGCCTTCTTCCGCGGCTCTGCGCCTGGCCTGTTCCACCAAGGTTGGATTCAGATCGACGCCGACGCCTTTAACGCCGAATTTTTTGGCCGCTTCAATGACGATGCGCCCGTCGCCGCTTCCCAAATCATAAAGAATATCGTCTTTCCTGACCTCGGCGAGTTGAAGCATCCGCTCAACAACCAGCATCGGCGATGGCACAAAAGGGATAGATTCTTGAGGCCATACCGTCGCCGGTACGAAAAGAAACCACAGTAATGCGATCGATACCTTGTCTTGCTGCTTCATCAATAATTGCCTCCGCATTTGATCCTTATATCAAGATATACTGGAGCGATTTGAGTTTGTCGTTGTCGTACCGACGTTTTGGTTCCAAACTGACCTTAAACTAGAACACGAGTCACTCGTCATCTACTCGCACCTCGCGCCGTGTCGCTCAGCCCCCGACGCTGGTTCCCGGGCGCCGCCGCCGTGGCTATGCTATCGGCCAGCAGATGGGCGATGCAGCTATAGCTCACGTCATTCATGTGTAGGCCGTCGCTCGAGATGATGTCCTCCATCTTGTATTGGCCGCTCGATATCAAGTGCCGCATCACCGTGAACCGCCGGAACAGGGCCACGTTCATGTCGTGGGCCATCGCACTAATGGAGTCCACGATGAACGGGTGTGTGGGCCGCGCGAGCACACGCGGAGCAAACTGCGGATCCACCAGTACGACGTCCGCCCCTATCGCCTTGAGACGGCTGATGCCCTCCCGTACCGTGTCGATATATCCCCCGATGTCCCCGGTCCTCAACGCCTGGTTCGTACCGGTCTGCCAGATGACAAGCTGCGGATGGTAGGGCAGCACGTCGTCCTCGAACCGCGCCAACATCCGCGAGGCAATCTCGCCGCTGACACCCTTGTTGACTACGGTCACCGCCAGCTGTGGCCAGCGGCGCTGCAGATCTTCGTTGAGCAGGGCTGGATAGGTGTGTGCCGGATTGGAGGCGCCGACTCCCCTCGTCGAGGACGAACCGATGGCGACTATGACCAGCGCCTTGCCCGAGTCGATGGCGGCGGCGGTATTCGGAAGTCCCACCGTGAAGCGGGTCATCTCCCAAGGGACGGTGCAACTTGATGCCGCGTGCGAGACATCAATGAATGCCACGACGAGCAGTAAAAGCGTTACGGCGGAAAACACCGCCCATCGAGGCACACTCATCGGTCGCTGCCAGGGCTGGGCGCAGCTTTCGCGGCAGTGACGCCGCGCGCCACGAAGTCGGCCATCGCGTGGCCAATACAGTCATAGAGCTTCGCGGCGAGCTGCCGGCCCTTCGCAGCCTCTCGCGTCCTCAAATCCAAAAAGTCGTTCTCAGCCCAATAGCGCATAATGCCGTGGCGGCGGAAGAGGGGAACGTCGTTGGCGTCCGCCAGGTCGCGCATCGCGATCAGATAGGGTCCGAACTGAATCATCGCGTCGGTCTCGCGGGAGAACTGCATGTTCATCAACACCACCTCGGTCTTTGCGGTGTGTAGTTCATTAATCCCGGCCTGCACCGTCTCCCGGAACTCGTCGACGTCGGTCCCTCGAACCGCCTCCATCGTACCGGTCTCCCAGATTACAAGCGTTGGTTTCAGGGGGAAGACGTCACGGCTAAAGCGCTCGACCGCCGCCTTCGCCGTCTGGCGCGCCACGGCGAGGTTGACGACCTTGATGCGCGCGGACGGAAATTTCCCGGCGAGCATCGAGGACATTCGCGCTGGCCAGCCGAGGTTAGGCCCGCCCGCCGCGAGCCCCACCGTGGAGGCTCCGCCGAGCGCGGCGATGACGACCTCCCGACCGGCGGCGAGCGCCTTGGCTGTCTTCGTGAGTGGCGGCTCAAACTCATAGAAACGCTCGGGCACGGGGCACTCCTGCTCCTGGCCGAAGGTTTTCACCGGCGCGGATAGAAACCCGATGACCACAGCGGAGATCAGGACGATGGCGTGGTGTGGGAAATTAGGGTTCATCCACCCGCTCCTCTCCCCGCCGTCGGCGCTCCCAGGGCACCACCGCGCGGCGTTCCCTGCGCTGCGGCGAACCACTCCATCAGCGCAGCGACGCTGATCATGATCGCGACACCGGTCGCCGAGACGGCGAACTGCATCGGGATGCCGCCAAAGAATTCGTTGAGGATCAGGTGCCCCAGCACCGAAAGCAAGATACCGAGGCAGAAGATATGAAGGGAGTTACGCCCGCAGATAACAAAGGGACGCGCGGCCCGGCTGGCCAAGAATCGCGCCTGGGGATGGATCAGACGTGCAACGAGCAGCGCAACGGCGAGTACGTTGGCGAAACGAAGCAGCCCCAGGTCCGTTTTGCTCAAAAATAACCACAGTGGCCTGCCGCTGACCAGAACTGGAATTGGATCGTAGAAGTCGTGCAAGGTCCAGTTAAACCGAATCATGAATCCCGCCAGTGCGAGGACCGCCGCGAGGCAAAACAGCCAGCGACGGCGGAGCCAGGATACCTCGGCGCGGGTGCCTCGCCAGCCGAGCCATACCCCCAGAAAGAACAGCGCCTGCCAGGCGAACGGATTGAAAGGCCACACTCCGTCCGGGCCAGGATAGACCGACAGCGCGATCCGTTTGTCGAGTTGGACCGCCAGCCAGAGGACGAAGGAGGCGAATAATATCACCCTCGGCCAGGACCGGAACCCGGCCATTACGAAGGGAAGAACCGCCAGCAGAACGATGTAGAGCGGCAGAATGTGCATAAAGGCCGGCTGGAACTGCAAGGTCAACGCCTTGGCCACCGCCACCCCCGGCTCGTCGAGGAAGTTGGCGGCGCCGAACTCCTCGGCATAGAGCGAACTATTAAGGGCACCGACCGTGTATGACACCATCGCGATGAACATCATGAACAGAAACACGTGGGCGACATAGAGCTGCCACACGCGATGGTAGACGCGGACGCCAGCGATGACGAAACCCTGGCGTTCCATGGCCCGACCATACACCATGCCTGCAGTCAGGCCGGAGATTAGGATGAACACCTCGGCCGCGTCGGAGAACATCACCGATTGCAGCGTAAACTCCGCCACGAAATTGTTGGGGAGGTGATCGATGAAAATACAGAAGAGGGCGAGGCCGCGGAAAAAATCAATCCGGAGGTCGCGCTCCATAACCGAAGGACTGCTCGTGATGCTCATGACTACTTTCCAGTCACTTCCCCCGACCACCACCAACACGACGGCTGGTTTGCCTCGGCGTGGGACCACAACCCGGTCGTGTTGAAAGGCATCCACGCATTTCTTTGACCTGCTTCTGTAGACCACGAGCCGTAATAGTCTTCATAAGACATCTTCCGTTCTCTTTCAAACACCGGAGGATAACGAGATAGGCGAGCGACACCTAACTGAGGCGGCGGCCACACGCGCTGCGGTCCTTACGCCACTCTGAGACTTGACGATTCGCAGCCCGAGCACTTTACGGGATGAGGGCTTAAATGAGCCTAAAGACTTGCTTATTAGGGCATCGGGTTCGTATGCACGGTTTAATGTTCTTTCGAAGCTGCTAACCTCTTCTATCCGGCCTTATCCAGAACGCATGCCACCGAAATTATTGGAACCGACATCAGATTGAAGGAAAGTGGCATCATTGGACCACTGAGCAATCCAAGGATTTTTTGCGTGCTGGTCCAGAGGAAAAAATCCACCCGTCGCGAGCGAAAACTCTTAGCTTGCTCGATGGCATGTCGTCGGTGCTCGACGTGGGTTGCGGGACCGGTGTGATGTTCGAGCTCATCGGTGATCTAGGACTGAATATGGACTACCTTGGCATCGATGTCACTGAGAACTTTCTAGAGGTTGCAAAACGCCTCTATCCCGAGGATCGCCATCGGTTTTGGCGGATGTCGCTCTATGAAACTAAAAAGCTTCGGCGCAAGTTTGATGCCGTTATTTGCCGTCATCTGCTTGAGCATCTACCGGGCTATATTCCAGCCATTCAGTCGTTGTATGCGTGTGCGGCCCAAAAGCTCATCCTGGTGTTCTATTTGCCCCCTCGACCGCTTCGTTCAAAACGCAAGTTAGACGAGCACTATCAGCGAGGATTTTATACACATACCTATGACTTAGGAAAATTCCTCGATCATATTTTGAACGAGCTTTTGCCGCTGCCACGCGAGGTTCGGATTCATCCGCGACAGGGCCGTAGTGAATCCTGGTATCCATGGGGGGATCATCTATGAAGTGATTCGCCGAGGGGTGGATAAAGCTTCTGTAGCGTTTAGGTCGGCTTTGCGAAAGAGCGTCATCAAAACCTCGAGGTAAACACCGTGTTTTTCGCCGGGCAAGATGGTCTCGGCGGTTAGTTCGTACCCCACGTTCAAAAACAGGTCGCGATAGGTGCGAATAATCGAAGTACGCAGCAGGGGCTCGCCAGTCTCGAATTGGGTGTTGGCCAGGAGGATTTCCCCGCCGGGGCGCGTCGCCTCGAACATCTCTGAGGCCAACCACGATACATCAAAGAAGGAATAGAGCCAGCCGAGAAAGTAGATTGTCTCACTTATCACAATCAGATCCCATGGCTCGTCGTCTCTGAAATTGTGCTCCATGATGTTGCCGGCGCGGAATTCAACATGTTTGAGATCGGACTGCGCCAGCTTCGCCCGCGCAATCGCTTCAGACGAGACATCCACGGCCAGCACCTCATCGGCTTGGCCAGCCAGACGGCGCGTGAATGTGCCGGCACCGCAGCCGATTTCAAGCACGCGCCGATATCGGGGCTTATCGAGCATCGCGATCAGACGCGCATACCTTTCGTGCTCCCAATTTGAGGTTTCCAGCTCCCAGGGATCGCCCCGCGCCCAAAGGTCGTTAAAGAAAGATTGCGCTTTAAGGGAAACTTGTTCGCGCTCAGCCATCGTTAGCTCCAATCGGATATCAGGGTTATGTCAGCAGCCGAAATCGACGAGTTTGGGTCTTGAGTATTTTGCGACAACTCCCTCGGTCGATCCTTACAGCTATACATCAGAAAAAGCGCTGCTCGATCACTGCTCGGCTCCCTTGAGCATGACCCTGGAACAGTTCCAGTCGTCAAACGAGCAGAGTCTTATCCCCAGGCGATCGATCACGGCTCGAACCCGCGGATTACATAGCACCTTAAGTTCATCGTAACGTTCCAGCCGGTACATCGTGTTTAGGTCTTCCTGATCCACATAGCCCGGATGACAGGTCAGAACGGTCCAGCCGGTCGGGAGAAGCGTCGATAAAATCTCGATCAGCCAGTCCAGGCTTATGTGTGTCGGTAGAGGCGAACCTTTCCATGTTTGCCCATAGAATCTCGTGAAGTAGTGAAGTTCAGGCGACAAGTTCCTTAGCGGGATTCCAAGTCTCTGGCAAACCTGAAGAGTAATAGAGCGAACGGGTTCACGCATATGGACATGCTGATGGGAGTTGATGTGAGCCGGATGCTTACCCAACAAATCGTGAAAGGCTTCGAGTTGACGAGAAACTTCGAGCTCGACCGCCGATGGATCGTCGACTGAGATCACGGTGTACAGAGGCACCCACTCTTCCGCGCGGTAAACCCATTCGCCCAGATCAAGATGAAGCCCGACGCTGAGTTTAGGGTGTTCCCTGGCATAACTGGCCGCTTCGCCGGCGGCCGACCATCGCGTCATAAAGCTGGCGCTGGTCACGATCCCATGCTCGTGGGCTTCTATAATCCCCCGGTTGATTCCCGGGCTCTGGCCGAAGTCATCGGCATTGACGATAAGATACTTCTCATCGCTCATGGGTTGCGGTCCTAAGGAGAACTTAGGCCAGGGTTACGGCGCGCCATCCTTCAGGCCGGCTAAACGTCTTCTTCGCCGTTCCTTCGCTCCAAAACATTTCCTGTCCGCGGTAATGGGAAATCACGACGATATTCATCTGCATTCTCATCCCTTCTGTGAAAGCCGGTACGCCGAAAACTTCGGGCGCGAAATGCACCTTACAGGAAATGCGCGGCGACTCGGCTTTCAGGTGCTGCGCTGTCGCGCCTGAAAGCGGCTGCACTTTACCGTCCGCGGAGTAGGTATAGAGGTAAGGAGCCATCACCAGGCTTCCTCGCGCGTTTGTCGCGGCATCGGGAGCAAATATTATTTCCTCGGGCATGAAATGAACGGCAAAGTGATAAGCTTGACCGCGGATCAACACCAGAAGGTGGAGCTGGTAGGTTTCAGATAAAGGAAAGCTGTCCTCGTACGAGAGGTCCGCCGGATTCACGTAGTCCATGCCGATGGTCGCCAGGTACAGCCCGTTGGGATCCCATGTGAGATAGATGTCAGCAAAAGGCACGTGCGGCGGCTCCGCAACAAATCCCGGCACAAGAGTTCGGTCTTTGTCCCAGTCGTTCAATGAAGCATCGGTCACGTCGATCATACCGGCAGTCTGAGGAATCATGACTATCGGATCGTCCGGCAGGCGGGGCCAAGAAAGGTTAGCTTGCTCGTGAAATCGTGCCAGCAAGGGGTTCGTCCCCTGAAAGGAGGCGAGGACTTCCTGGTAGGGCCGGTCATAGATATCGACCAGTCCCATGTTGTAGTCCTCACCGTCCGGCCGCCCGCCCTTAGGTTCATCGTAGTATTGAAACCAGTGTGTGCCGACAATGTAAGGGCAGCGAGCGAAATTTTGCAGCGCTTTTTGAACCACCGTCGCTCTCTCGGTCTGAGAGCGTACTTTGAGGAGGTGGCCGGTATTTTTGTTGCCGGTCCGGTTTTCCATTGCCGCGCAGAAGAATTCGGAAACCAAAATGGGCTTGCCTGTCAGCGCGGCCAATCCGTCGAAGAAGTAATGAGCCAACCAGCCATCCGGACCATCCAAATCGTAGTTAGTCGCAATCACGTCCACGTACGGAGCCATCGCCCGCACGGCAGCTTGCGAGTAGTAGATGGGTAATCTGTCGCTGAAAATCAAGGCTTGCGGATCAGCAGCGCGCAAGGCGTCGTGCATCAGCTTGTAGTACCGCTCCGCGCAAAGAAACGTGAAGTCGTTGATCAGTTTGATCCCGTCACCGCCCGGGCGGAGCTTGAGCGCGGCGCCGGCATCGCGAAGAGATTTAAACCCCTCAATGCTTCCCGGTGCGACCCAATCCCGCAAGAGCTCCGGCCATTTTCCCTCGTAGCGATCGTAAAGAAGCTGCCAAAGCAGCCGCTTGCTATGGTTCGACCAATCCTTAGAGAGATAACATTCGAACAGCGCTGCATTCCACCATCCTATTTCATTGTCGGGAAAGTAGCCGATACGCAATCCGAGCTGGCGATGCGGCGCAGTGAGGCGATCCGCCCATTCGCAGGCCCGATCCGGTAACACCGGATCAAACGCATCGAACCAAAGCGCCTCGCTCAAGCGTCCGAGATCGAGGTTGGCAATGTAGGGGAGGCCGATTTTTTCCACGCAAAAATTCCACGCGCCGAGATGATTAAAACCCCATTGGGCGAGACGACTCCGGACGGTCGCCACCCAATCATCGATTGAAGGGTATAGCTTCCATAGGTAATAAGCAGGGCGTCCTTCGACCTCTTCGGGTGCTGAGCCGGCATCGACCCCGTTGACTCCGGAGCCATAAAACTTTTCGCCGCTAGGGGCGACAAACCAATGCACGCCGTTCTCGACCGTAAGTCTCCAGTTATTGGACTCACGCTCCAGCAAAGAGGCAGGAGAATTTTGACTTTCTACAAACATCTTACATTCCCAGTTTCGAACTTTGTAACGGTCGTGTTCTGTAGTCGTATCGAAAGCTGTAAACTTCACGCCATTCCAAGATCAGCGAGCAGGCGAGCCGCGACCTTGCTAGCCTCAAAATACTCCTCGGCAATGGCGCGTGCGGCCAAACAATGCCGCCGATAATCGCCGTTGATCCGATCGATCGCTGCGAGTCCTTCCTCCGTCGTCGTAAACGAAAATAGCCCTTCACCGGTCGGCAGAATATTGCCGAAGCCGGTGTCCTGAGCGACCACCGGTTTACCAGACGCGAGATAGCAAGCGTCCCGCTCGCTGAACCATCCACTACGAAGTCGTACGTTCATGTCCTTGGCCACGGTAAACTCAGCGCGTGAGCGACGGAAGTAAGCCTGATACTCGCCAAATATGTCTAACGACATTTCAAACGGCGGCACAACTTTCCAGCCGTAGCTTTCCAGCCGCAACCGATCGGCGGGGTCCTCCACTTTCATGGCGAGCTCCAAGGGCTGGCTCGTGTGCCGCGGCAGATCGATAAACTTCTCCCACTCGTGGTGCTTGCTCCAGTGATAGATCTCGCCTTTGTACTCGACATCGTTGCCGTCCTGGCGGTAGTTGCCGATCGTCGTAAAAAAGCGCGCATCGGGCTCGTAGGTCATCGGCCAAAAATCCAAATCCACGGGCTGCCGTGTCTTTCCGTAACGGTGCTCGTTGAGTGGAACTTTGCAGTCGGGCGCGCCAAAATTTTCGCCATAAGTGACAATCGCGTGATGGTTGGCGAGCGCGACGACCGTGTGAGGATCGCTTTTGGCGAGCTGTAACTCGGCAATGACCGGATCGCACTCCACATAGACGCGAAAGCGGGCGGCGAGATGCTCCTCGCGCAAGTCGGTGGCGCCCACCACGTTCAGCAGCGCATCGCACGACCGGTATAGATCGTTTAGCTCGGAACCGCTAATGCCGTGGCATTCTCCTGTCCGATACGCCGGGCGAAACGCCCAGGTATCCGGCATGCCGGCCCGCTTCATGCACCCCGCGATATGGCGGACAGCATACGAACAGTCGTCTGTGACGCTGTTACGCTCCGGATCGTATGGCCAGACCGTGTCATCCTCGACGTACCAGACCTCATGGCCCAGCTTGTGGAGCCCGCGGAGCCAGTTCAGATAGAGCCAGCTCTGGCCGCCGAAAGGGCACCTGCCCATCATTCCCAGAACAACGAGTCTCAGCTTACGATTCATTTTGCGGGGCGGTCCTTTTGCACGCCTGCTCGTTCCTGCCATAGTCGGCAGCAAGAGACAAGATCATACGAGGGCACGTGTTTTTTCTTCCTGAGCGCTGAACTGGGTGCGATAAAGCTTGGCAAAATCGCCTCGCAGCCCCATGAGCTCATCGAATGTTCCTTGCTCGACGATTTTTCCTCCGCGCACGACGACGATCAAATCGGCCTGGCGGACCGTGGAGAGACGGTGAGCAATGATGAACGTGGTGCGACCGGCAGTTAGCTCCTGGAGGCCTTCCATGATTAGAGCCTCGGTTTCGGCGTCAACGGAAGAAGTGGGCTCATCCAAAATCAGAATGGGAGCATTGAAGAGAATCGCACGGGCTATCGTGAGACGCTGTTTTTCGCCTTCCGACAGTGTCGCCCCTTGCTCACCGACGACCGTATCGTAACCTTTCGGGAAACTTACAATTGAATCGTGGATGCGGGCCAGGCGGGCGGCATTGACAATTTCTGCCTCGGTAGCTTCGGGCCGGCCATAAGTCAAGTTCTCGCGGATCGTGAGCGGAAACACCAGCGGGGGCTGAAGCACCATGGCAATCTGCCGGCGCAACGATTTGATCTGAAATTCGCGTATATCGATACCATCGATGGTTACCTGGCCACTCCGCGGATCATAAAAACGCGCCAGCAAGCTCAATAACGTCGATTTGCCGGCTCCAGTTCGGCCAACGATCGCCACTTTTTGCCCCGGGCGGACATGAAGGTCGACGTGTCTCAGGACAGGCTGCCCAGGGGTATATTGGAAAGAGACGCTGCTCCAGGCAACTTCTCCTTTGGCTCCGCTTGCGGGAAAGACTCTGGAACCCTCCTTGAGATCGCTTTCTTCCTCCAGGATCTCGAACACTCTTTGCAGACTTACTTTGGCTCCTTGAATAGAGCCGTATGCCTGGCTGATGGAGTCGATGGCTCCATAGAGCGAGGTCAAATAAGCAGTAAACACGATAAGTCCGCCGATGCTGAGCGTGCCCGCGAGGACGTGGCTGGCTCCCACCCAGATCACCACGGCGGTTCCAATAGCGATTACAACACTGACCGTGCCTGAATAAAAGTTTTCCAGCAGGTAAAAGTGCAGATCCGCCCTCAAGCTTTTTTGACTTTGGGCCATAAAACGGCGATGTTCCTCTTCCTCCTTCGTGAAAGCTTGAATTACACGAATGGCCGGAATGGCCCATTGCACGAGAGAATAAACGCTGCTCTTCTGCTGATGCATGCGGCCGGCGGATTCGACGAGCCAGCCGCGCAGGGGCGAGAGGGCAACCAGGACAGCCAAAATCGGACATATGGTCAGAGAAAGAACTGTGAGCAGCGGATCCATGCGGATCATGACCAGAAGCATGCCGGCAAAAAGCGCAAGCGAGCATAAGACGGGGAAAAAGCCGTTCATCGTGATCGTCTGGATGGCGTAGGTGTCCGACGTCAATCGGTAGAGCAAATCGCCGACCTGGCGGCGGTGATGAAAAGAAAGAGAAAGGCGTTGGATCTGGCTGTAAAGATCGCGGCGCAGATCGTTGACCATCTTCTGCCCGATTCTGATCGTCGAATAGTCATTGAGAATACGCAGCCCTGCGAGGAGAAGGTAAATGACGACCAGACCCAGGCAAGCGAGCCAGAGAATGTTTTGCGGGGACCAGGTTTGAGCGAACTCCCAGGGTATGGATGCTCCGGTCAAGACATGATCGATAATGACTTTGAGCGGCCAGGGCTTGAGAAGCTCGAGCGCGCTGATCAAAACGACCTGTGCTAGCGCTAAGACAAAAGCCGGAAGGTACGGCCGCAGATAGGAACGAACCGCGCGTATCATCAGCAGGATGTTCTCATAGCGCTTCTTCCGATGGCTTTTGCGCCGGCACGAAATCAAGTTTATGCGCTAGAGATTCCAGGACATGGTAAAGCACTCGCCCGAGACGGAATTTTTGGTATAAAATCGCGCCCCCATGAATCAACCCCGTGATTAAGGCCGCTACCGCGATCTGCGGCATCGATAGGCAAATTGCGACAGCCAGCGAAACTGCATAAAAACAAAGACAGGTAAAAGAAACCCTTGACATCCGCAGCGCGCACCGCACTCTCAACAGACGCTTTCCGCTGCCATGATTTTCCGTAGCCGCTCGGATCTGCGCTTTGGCCCACGGGCCTTGGCAAATTTCCAGATCCCAGCGACTCCATCCCTGATCTACGGCAATGAGATATTTGCGCGGCAGCAAAAAATCCATGACCGAATAAAGCAAACTCTCCTTCTCCCGTCCTTGCTCGTTCCAGTAGGAGAGATAGAAGGCGCGCTCGCGCCATAAGATCCGTGGCACTTGCCTGGGCCCATTATATTCGACCGGTTTAGCCTCTCGATGCCTACGGATACGCCAGCGATAGCGCTCGAGTGTACGGAAGAGAGGTCCCATATAAATAAGGAAGGCTACCAGGAGAGTCGCCCGCACCCCACGAAATGGCGAGGCTACTCGAGCCTTTAGTGCGCTTGCCAGACAGCAGCTGAGTGTGAGAAAGAAAGGCAGCAACCCGACCCAGAAAACACCGCCGAACACCAGCGCGCAAAACAGAAGCAATATGGAAACCGAGTTCCACTCCAAAGTAAGCGGCAGGCACGAGATGATCGAAGGAGGAGGTTGGTAAAGCGTCTGAAACAGACCCCGCCCAAAAACTCCGGTGTAAATCCGCGGCTGCCGACTCGCTAGAAAAGAAGAGAGGTCACCGTAGATTCTGCCGAACCAACGCGATTGACCCAGGACGTTAAACCGAGATGGGTGCTTAAAGAACAAAAGAGCTTCCGCCTTGCCGTATCCCTTTTGCTGCTTGATATAATCGCGCACGGTGTTGCGGCGAAAATGCCAAACCACCGCAGCTGCACTGAAACCAATCGTATAGCCTTTGTTTTGCAGTCGCCAACAGAGATCCACATCATCGCCGGCGGCGCGGAACACGGGATCGAACCCATTGATCGCCTCTAGGGCTTCCCGCCGAAAAGCCATGTTGCAACCGGGTATGTGCTCAGCGACTTCATCGTCCAGCAATACGTGAGTCGGCGCGCCCGGTGAGACCGCCACGCAGTTGGCAACTAGGGAACTGTCGGGCGGAGGGAGATTCGGCCCCCCCACCGCGCCAAAGTCCGATGATAAGAAGCGCGCTACCAAATGCGTTAGCCAATCCGGATCGGCCATGCAGTCGCAATCGGTATAGGCGATAATCTCGCCGGTCGCCGCTTCGAGTCCGACGTTGCGCGCTGCGCTTAGCCCCTGATTCTCCTGATTGATCAGCCGAATATAGGCGTACCGTTCGGCGATCTCCCGAGTCCTGTCCGTCGAGCCGTCATTAACGACAATGACTTCGTAGTTGGGATAGTTGAGAGTTTCCAACGAAGCGAGACAGTGGTCCATGGTTCGCTCGCCGTTGTAAGCGCACACGACCACCGAAACTTTGGGATAGCTCGGTAAAGCGGGAGGCAGACAACCATCGTAAAAATTTTTCACTGCCCAGAAAGCAGGTTTCTTCTGCCGGTTTCGTTCCACCAAACCGAAGGCCCAGTCGTCTACTTGAAATCCTTCCGCGCCGGAGAAAGCGTGCCAATCGTCGGTCCAGGAAAAAATCATGGCCCCCGCGGCGCCCATTTCGAAGCTAGCCGAGAGTTGTTGAGAGAGGAATCTGGCCTGAGATTGAACTCCCTCCCGAATGGAATCCATCCCGATCTCGGTTAAAACCAGCGGCCGGTCGCCGGCCAAATTGAGGAGATGGAACAGATAGCGACGAAAATCCTCTTCGCGATGAAGATAGACATTAAAGGCAAGAAAATCAGTAAAATCGATCTCGAGATATTCCGTCGAAGGAAAATTGGCATAGCTGACCAGCACATCAGGGTCTGCCGTTTTGGCTGCGTCAACCAACTCACGAAGGAAATCGCGAATGCGCTTGGCGCCATACCAGCGCACAATTTCTGGAGGAATCTCATTGCCTACCAGATGCGCCAACGCGGCGGGATGGCCTCTGCTTGCGCGGACATTGCGGACGATGGTCTTGCGAATTTCTGCACGCGTACTGGAGGAATCAAGAAACGAGATATGCTGCGACCAAGGAATTCCCGTGATCACTCTGAGACCGTAAGCAGCCGCCCTATCGAGAAGCCACTTCGGTGCCGGAGTAAACGTCCGAAAGCTGTTGATACCCAGTTCCGACATCAAGGCAAAGTCAAGCTCGACCGTAGGAACTTCAGGAAATGGAACGCCTTTGCGCGAAAGCGCGAATGGCCCGTATGTCACACCCTTTAAAAAAAATTTCTCCGAGTTAAGGCAGAAAAATCTCCCCAAGGGCCTGACCTTCTCGCCGCTCGTAATTGGCGCGAGACGGGGCTCAGGGGGCAATCGCATTGGGACACTCACGATAATCTACCCCTTTTCCAGACTACTAATGAATGCCCCATATTTTGAAGGAGAAAGAATACACGACGTGAATAAACCAGGCACAAAGCGCAACAATGGTGCCAGGTCAGAATGGAGACAGTTTTCATTGAGTTTACCGAAACTTCCAAGTTTGTCATAAAAATATAACGTGATTACTGGATGATTTTGCCTACATCATTAGTCGGAGTTTTTGCATATGAAAGAAGGGATTCACCATCGCTGCGACGATCCAGGCTCGCGAGAGATTCACAAACAGACGAAAAAACGGCGGGAAACACTTTCACTCAAGGGAGGGAAATAAAACCGAAGAGTTGAATCCTGGAAGACCAAGACATAACTCTTCTCGCCTCCACTGTGTTTTCGGCCGCCAAGGGAGCGTCTGCCAAAACAACTTTACCATGCCCACATTTTTGAAAGACCAGGCAGGCGAGAGCGTGCGATTTTTAGCTTTGTTTGCAGCTCGTGTTCGTGACGCACGAATGATAGACGCTTAAAAGGCCCTCCGCATTCATCCTTGTGCCTCCGATCATGAGCCACCAAAAAGCTTGCGACTGTTTTCCGTTTTATCTTTTGGCGCGTCGCCCCTGCCCAAATAGAATGGCCTTTGCTTCTTGGGTCATCCCAGGCGGCGCCGGGTTAATAGTTTTTGCCAAGGCGTAGGCGCGTTGCACCGCTTCGCGTCGCTGGATTGTTTCGAACCAGCGCTTGAGGTTCGGAAAGTCATTGAGGTTTTGGCCCTGGCGCTCATGAAGGACGATCCACGGATAGCAGGCCATATCGGCGATCGAATATTCGCCCGCTGCGAACTCGCGATCGGCAAGCCGTTCGTCGAGAACTCCGTAGAGGCGCTCAGTTTCCTTGACATAGCGATTGATCGCATAGGTAAGCTTCTCGTCGGCATAGTTTCTGAAGTGATGATTTTGCCCAAGCATCGGCCCGAGATTGCCCATTTGCCAAAAAAGCCACTGCATAACTTCCGTGCGGCCGCGTAGATCGGCGGGCAGAAACTTGCCGGTCTTCTCGGCGAGATACTGAAGAATGGCGCCGGACTCAAAGATGCTAATCGGCTTGCCCCCGCCGTCCGGATCGTTGTCCACGATGGCCGGAATGCGGTTGTTGGGGGAAATCGCCAGAAACTCCGGCCTAAACTGATCTCCTGTACCGATGTTGACCGGCTTGATGGAATAGGGGAGACCGGACTCTTCCAAAAATATCGTGATCTTATGTCCGTTGGGCGTGGTCCAGTAGTAGACATCAATCATTTTTACTTTCCTTTCATTCGATTTGAGGGCAAGTGCACTTGTTCTTTTGCAGTTTCCTGATTACCGCCACCTAACGCTTGTTTCGAATCGCGTTGAATACTTTCTCCGCTGTGACCGGAATATCAAATAGCCGCACGCCGCAGGCGTCGTGCACGGCGTTGGCAATCGCGGCCGGCGGACTGACGTTGGCATGCTCGCCGATACCTTTTGCCTCGTAAGGCCCCGGACCATCTTTGGACTGAACCAAGACCGTCTTGAATTTTGGGATGTCCGCGATGTTGGGAATCTTGTACTCGCCGAGATTCGTCGCGGTGATCTTGCCGTTATCGCCGATCAACTCTTCCATGAGGCTAGAGCCGATAGCCATCATGGCGGCGCCGTCGATCTGACCTTGGTGAGCGATGGGATTTATGATGGTGCCGACGTCGTGAGCCGAGACAAAGCGGTGGAGCTTTACGTGGCCCGTCTCGGGGTCGACCTCCACCTCGGCGACCTGCGCAACGTAGGAGGTCGAGGAGCCTTTGCGCGGGACCTCCAGTTCTACGCTCGCCGTGACTGGGCCACTCCCGGCGGCGACAACTTCGGGCAAGGTCAAAGATTTGCGCGGGTTGTCGCGATTCGAGAAGCGACCGGCTTTATAGATAATTTTCTCTTCTGCGCACTGGAGCATCTGCGCAGCTTGCGCGGTCAGTTTAGTCCGCAGCTCGGCGCATGCTTTGATCACCGCGTGCCCGCCGATATTGGTCGAACGGCTTCCACCGAAGCCTATGTCGACGTTATAGGAAACCTCGGATGTGTTACCGTTGCGGCAGCTTACCTGATCGTAAGGCACCTCCATCTCGGAGGCCACCGTCTGACACATGATCGTCCGGAGCCCGGTTCCTTGGTCGCCGCTCACAGTGAAAATCGTGAAGGTTCCATCGAGTTCCGCGGTCACGAGGATCCACCCTTTGCCGGCTCCGGTGGCGCGTTCATACATGGCGACTCCACGGCCGTGGTTCGCGCTCGGCTTAGGTTTCTTCCAATCGGAGGCCTCCAGCGCCGCCTCGAGCGTTTCACGGGCTTTGACCCCGCTCATTTTTCTGCCTAACGCATTTTCCTCGCCTTCGCCGATCAGGTTCTTCAAGCGAAACTCCGCCGGATCCATACCCAGCTCCCTGGCGATCAGATCCATATGCGATTCCACCGCGAACATCCCCTGGAGCGCGCCGGGCGCGCGCCAGAATCCGCACGGAACCGTGTTGGTGTACACTTGTAGAGCCTCCATATAGGCGTGGTCGATGCGATAGGGGCCGGCCGTGCCCGCGCCGCCAATGCTTGCCTGTCCGGGTTTCATTCCGGCATAGGCGCCGCTGCCATGAATGGCCCGAAGGTATCGGGCCATGAGACGACCGTCGCGCTTCACTCCCGTGCGCACCGTGATCACCGAATAGTGATCCGGATTGGCAAATGTAAGCTCTTCAGAATTAGTCGCCACGATTCGGACCGGACGCCCGGCTTGCTTGGCGAGGAAATAGGCGATGGGCAGATCGCCGGGGCCGCCCTTGCCGCCGAAGTCTCCGCCAACGGTGACTGCGTGGACGCGAACATTGCCATGAGGAAGACCGATCGCTTTGGCTAACTGCGTTCGGGTAGCAAAAGGGCTCTTGCTCGATGACCACGCTAAAACCTGTCCATCCTCATCGATTTTCACGAGGAAGGCTTGGGGCTCGATGTAGCCTTGATGGCGGAGTGGAACACGGAAAGTGTGTTCCAAAACCAGATCGGCCTCGCGGAATCCCTGATCGATATCGCCCTTTTTCCAAGTCACGCGGTTGCATACATTGGGGATATCTTTAACCATGATATCTTTGGGTGCGCCGTCATAGGCGGAAGCGTCATCATGCAATATGGGTGCGTCTGGCTTCATTGCTTCCAACGGATCAAAAACCGCCGGCAGCTCTTCGTATTCGACTTCGACAAGACCGATGGCTTCCTCCGCCGCGTCAAGAGTCTCGGCCGCAACCGCGGCAACTTTGTCGCCGATGTAACGGACCTTGTCCCAGCAAAGGACGGGGATGTCGCGTATGCTTTTGCCCACGTAGTGGTTGGGTTCGTCCTTGCCGGTGACAACCGCCTTGACGCCTGCAACCTTCCAGGCCTTCGACGGATCGATATTGACGACGCGGGCGTGAGCGTGGGGGCTGCGTAAAATCTTTCCCCATAGAGCATCCGGAAAGCGAACGTCGGCAGCGTACACCGCTTGGCCGCTAACCTTCTCAGCGCCGTCCACTCGGCCCACTCCCGCGCCAATGATGGATTGTGATTTTGCCATTACGTTTCTCCCTCTGCTAATCTCCTATCCCGGAGGTATGCAAAAGAAGTTAGTAGTTTTTCTCGCCGTCAGTAACCTGTCCTAAACGGTATCCAAGTGCAGCATCCCGCAGCACGATCGTCGTCTCATACAACCATACACGCAGGGATACAACCCCAGGCAAAAATGCTCCTGGCAAGATCCTTGACTCGTCGATCCGCGAAAAAACTGGCGAGCTATTTGTCTTTGGTTGCCGTCGTGACTTTATCGGCCGCGTCTTTGGCGACTTCCTCGACCTTCTTCGTGGCGTCCTTTGCGGCTTCCTTTACCGCGTCCGCGGCTTTATCCATCGCCTGACCGGCTTTTTCCATAGCCTTGTCCACTTCTTTTCCAGCCCTCTCAGCCGGACCTTCTCCTGCCTTTTTTTCACACGCGGACAAGCTAAACCCCAGCAAAATTGCGGTCATGATCAAACAGCTTTTTTTGTAGAAAGACATTGTCACTCCCCCTATTCCTGGATTTTATGGCTCACTGTTAACGCTGCTTCAAATACGAAGCAAATTTTTGGCGATCGTGCAAAGAATCCTCACGCCAGCGGTCCTCGGGAGAACGTGTCGCATTGCTTGAGGTCACCGCTTTGGATCCCGCGCCGGAACCACTGGACCCGCTGCTGTGCGCTGCCGTGGGTAAAGCCCTCCGGAACCACGTATCCTTGCGCGCGTCTTTGCATCCGGTCGTCCCCGATCTGGGCCGCAGCGTTTAGTCCTTCTTCGATATCACCCTGCTCCAGAATGTTACGCTCGCGATGCGCATGGTTCGCCCAGATGCCTGCCAGACAATCGGCTTGCAATTCAAGCCGGACCGACAAGGCATTGGCTTCCCGCTCGCTGGAACGGCTCTGCAGCGACTGAACTTTCCTCATGATGCCGAGAAGGTTTTGCACGTGATGGCCGACTTCGTGGGCGATCACGTAGGCCTGGGCGAAGTCTCCCGGCGCTCGGAAGCGCTCGCGCAGTTCGCGATAGAAGGAAAGGTCGATGTAAAGCTTTTGATCGGCGCCGCAATAGAAAGGGCCTGCCGCCGCTTGGCCATAGCCGCAGGCCGACTCGACAACATCCGAGAAAAGCACCAAAGTCGGTCGTTGATAAGTCTGCCCGCCCGCCTGGAAGATTTCGTTCCATGTCCGCTCCGTGCTGCCGAGCACGCGCGCGACGAACTCCCGCATCTCGTCCTTTGTGCCAGTCTGTTGCGATTGTGGCGGCGGACCCTGCGGGTAGTTGACTTCTTGCACGTTGCCCTGCAACAGCATTCTCGGATCGAAGCCAAAAAAGAGCGCTAGTAGGATGATTATGAGGGTACCGATACCGCCGCCTGCGACCCCGCGCGAAACCCGACGACCACGGCGGTCTTCGATGTTCTGACTTTCCTGTTCTCGATCGAGATCCATAGAAGTTCTCCTTACCCCAAAGATTCTATGGTCGCCCTGGAATTCTGCTTCTTAGGTGATTGACTCCAACCTTATCTCCAAACAGCTGAAAGAAGCAAACCCAACGGGTGGTTGTCCTCATAGAGTGTTGCTGGTAGATTCGGATGCGGGTTCCGACCATAGGCTTGATGCTCAATCCGAAAGGAGATTAATCATGGGACTGTTGGATGCTTTGATTGGTAATGTGCTCGGCTCTGCATTGGGTGGCAATCAAAGGCAAGACCCACTGGGATCTGTCTTGGGTGGCCTCGGCGCTGGTAGTCAAGCCCAAAGCGGAAATCTGCTCCTTCAAGTCGCGCTATTACTACTACAGCAGAATGGCGGCTTGGAGGGCGTCCTCAATCGGTTCCGTCAAGGCGGCCTGGGGCAACAAGCCGATTCGTGGGTTGGCACCGGCCAGAACATGAATATCTCTACTAATGAGCTGCAACAGATCTTTGGCTCGTCGACACTTAGGGATCTCGGGTCCCAGCTTGGCATGCCGGAAGAGCAAGCAGGGTCGACGATGGCCCGGGTGCTGCCGGAACTCATCAACCAGCTGACGCCTCAAGGGCAAGTTCCAGCGAATGGTGACGAGGAAATTGCCGAAGGCTTGTCCATGCTGGCCAATCCGGAACTGCTGCGCCGGGTCTGATACGGGCTAGCATCGCCTGCGACAAACCTGTTTTAAGATCCTTCACCGCAGAGCGTGAGATCTACCGGCACATTCGGTAGTGTGCCAAAAAAATCGCACTCGTTTGTCCGACTTGCCTATTTGTAATCGCAGTTGCCTACAAGCAACAAATATGGCTGAAGAAATCAGAGTACTGATTGGCCAGTACCAAGACGGGAAAATCACGCGCCGCGAATTCATATTAAAGGCCGCTGCGTTCACGGGTAGCCTGGCCGCAAGCTACGCATTGATCGACGCTTTGGTTGATTTCCGCATTTACGCCGGGGAGGTCGATCCCAACGATCCCGCTCTTCTTTGTCACGATGTTGAATATTCCGGGAGGGCAACGACTATTTTCGGTTATCTGGCTCGTCCTGCCGCATTGGGAAAATTTCCCGCGATCATCGTCATCCACGCCAACCAGGGGCTGAACGAGTATACCCAGGACGTGGCCCGTCGCCTTGCCAAAAAGGGCTATGTTAGTCTCGCTGTCGATTGCCTGTCACGACACGGCGGGACGAAAAAAGTAAACCCCAAAGCCGAAGCACTAGGCAATATCCGCGATCTCGCCCCCTGGTACGGCGTCGCGGAAGATGTCGACTCGGGTTTTGTCTTTCTTCGAACTTTTCCTGATGTAAGGGCTGATCGCATTGGGCTCATCGGTTTTTGCTGGGGCGGCGAGATGACATTCTCGTCGACGACACAAGTTCGCGGACTCAAGGCTGCCGTGGTTTTCTATGGCCGCAGTCCGCAGCCTCTCGACCTGGTGAAAAACATTCAGGCGCCGGTGCTGGCGCACTATGGAGAGAGAGATCCAACCGTGAACCAGGGCATTCCAAGCACCGAAGAGGCGATGAGGAAATACAACAAATCTTACACGTATAAGATCTATCCTGGGGCTCAGCACGGATTTCATACCGACAATAATTCGGAACGCTATCACCCCGATGCCGCCAAGGAGGCCTGGGCGATGACATTGGACTTTTTCAGGAGGCATCTCCAGGGCTGAGCCAGATCCAATCATAGTTCGACAGGTCGATTCGCTCGGTTTCTTAGTCTTTTCAAAACGCGTCCACGCAAGTCATCTTTTTGAGGCTCGATGGGCGAAATGCACCACCGAAGACTTTTCCCTTCTGATTCGTACTAACGGGTGTAAGCCATAGAGGCAATGTCGGCCAAGGTACCTGAATAACGTCGGAATTTTTGCTCGGAAACGGTATCATTGTATGATTAAGAGAATCCACGATGAAGATACAGCAGTATGGCGGCCGGCTGGCCTGAGAAAAGCGATCAAGAGCTATTGGCCCTCATTCAGGGCGGTAGCCACCCGGCTTTCGCCGAGCTTGTTGAGCGACATACCACGCGCTTTTACCGGCTTGCTTATCGTTACGTGCAAAATCGCGAAACAGCTGAAGACCTTGTCCAGGATGCTTTTCTTAGATTGTGGGAAAATCCGGCTACCTGGAATCCGGAGCGGAACAGCAAGTTTACCACCTGGTTTTACCGCATCGTGGTGAATCTATGCCTCGATTGGCAAAAGAAAAAACGGCCCATACCCCTAGACGAAGACATACCGTTACCGGACGAACGGGAGTCGGCGGATGAAGCTATGATCCGAATCCAGGAACAGAGACTCTTGGAAAAGGAGATCGCCGCTTTGCCTGAGCGGCAACGCACGGCTTTGAATCTTTGCTTTGATGAAGGCTTGAGCAATCAGGAAGCGGCGGAGGCGATGGGGGTAAATCTCAAGGCGCTACAGTCGCTGATCATGCGCGCAAAGACCACACTGAAAGAACGCATGAAAGCATACTTATGAGGTTCTTTTATGGGCGATAAACAAGATGAAAAGCTTGATGCGATGCTCCGCGCTCGGAGAGTCGAGCCTGCCAGTCGAGATCTGGCGCAGCGCATTATCCTAAAGGCGCAAAGCCTGCCGCAAAATCAGATTCTTCCTTTCCGGCAGTGGCTGAAGCAGTTGTTCGCCGAGTTCCATCTGCCTAAACCTGCATACGTAGTCGCAAGCGCGCTGGTTTTGGGAATCGTTGTTGGCCTCAGCACGCCGGACCGGACCGTTTCGAAGGATGACGATTCCGCCAGTGTTCAGAGCTTCTTGTACGCCGATGAGGTTCCTTTATGAGCAAGGCGGTAAGATTAGTGTTTCTTGCCTCGTTGGTCTTGAACGTACTGCTAATTGGAGTGGTGCTCGGCCGGTTGCCCGGTGAGGTGGGTTTCGGCCGTCAACAACGGTTGGAGCAGGCGCTAAAGAATCTGCCCGAACCTACGCAAACTCGGTTTAGGGAAAAATTTAAGCTGATGCGGGCGGCCGCCGATCCGCAAAGGGATCAAATACGCGTGGCACGCGAGGAGACGCTCCGAATATTAAGCGCCGATCCTTTTGACGAAGGGGCCTATGATCGCCATGTCAGCCAAATCGATGATCTCCAGTTGCAAATGTTCAAAAAGATGGGGCAAGTTGTCAAAGAAATTGCCAAAGAACTCTCTCCGGAAGAGCGCCGCTTGTTTGCCCAAATCCTCCGTCGCCCGCCGCCACCTTCCAGGTGAGCCATATGGCACTGCTCAGAGTCGCTGTTTGAAACATTACGGGTCTATGCGTTCGCTGCTTCAGGCTCACGCCTCGCCTAGCACAAGTCATACAATTGAACTACGGAATCCGCGTTAAGCGGCGGTCATACCGCCGCTTTTTTGGTTTGATTCCGGGGCGGAGACTTTCGTCCCATCATTCGTATTAAAGCGTAAGGGCTAAGGGGAAAGGTAAACCATATGAAATGGCACGTCAGTCTGCCAAAAACACGACGGAACAAGGTAATCGCTTTCTTGGTCGTGACGAGTTTGATCGCCGGAGGCTGTTTTTGGTACGCCGCAGCGCAAAAGCCCCAGAGAGACTCCTTCCGGCCGATCACTGTGACCCGCGGAACGATTGAGGAAGTCGTCACCGCTCAGGGCAAGCTGGAGGCGAAGCAATACGTCGATGTCGGCACTCAGGTATCGGGACAGGTCAAGAAGATCCACGTCGATATCGGCGATACAGTGACAAAAGGCGAATTGCTTGCTGAGATCGACCCGCGTGTCTACCAGGCCCAGGTAGAAGCCAACGAAGCGCGCATCAACAGCCTCAAAGCGCAGCTCAATCAACAGAAAGCAGAACTGACCTTGGCCGAACAGAATCTGAAGCGCAACCAGAACCTGATCGCCATCAATGCCGTCAGTCAACAGGCATTGCAAGAAAGCGAATCACAGGCAGCCGTGGCCAAAGCCCAGGTCGAGTCAATCGCAGCGCAGATTCAAGAGACCGAATCTAATCTCCGCGGCAACCGCACGAATCTCGGGTTCACCAAAATCTACGCTCCGATGGCCGGCACGGTTACGACGATGCCCGCCCGAGAGGGACAGACTCTGAACGCCAATCAGACGGCGCCTATCATTCTTCAAGTCGCCAATCTCGACATCATGACCGTACGCGCGAACGTGGCCGAAGCCGACGTCAGCCGTCTCAAAGAGGGTATGGCGGTCTATTTCACAACCCTGGGTAACACGGAGCGCCGGTGGCAAGGCAAAGTGCGTCAGATTTTGCCTTCGCCGCAGATCGTTAACGACGTGGTGCTCTACGATGTCTTGATCGATGTGAAGAACGAAGGCCGCCAACTTATGACTGGAATGACCGCGCAGGTGTTCTTCATCTTCGGCAAAGCAGAAAACGCCACGATTATTCCGGCCGAGGCTCTCACTCGTCCGGTGCCGAAAGAAGATAGCGAATTGGGTAAAGCTTATCGCGTCGCTGTCATGACCGAAACCGGCCGCGAGCAGCGGGTTATTCACGTCGGTTTGCAGACGCGTACCCAGGCCGAGGTAAAGGGCGGACTCCAGGCCGGCGATCGAATCTTGGTCATTCGGCCGGCAGGGTCAGCGACGGCTCAACCCAACACGACGCGCACCAATGCTCCGCGCTTCAACCGAGGGCCGCAGTTGTGAAGACCCCGATTCTCGAACTAAGCGACGTTCATAAGCACTACGCCAACGGCGATACAACGGTGCGCGCGCTGGACGGCGTCTCGCTGACAGTTCATCGGGGCGAATTCGTCGCCATCATGGGACAATCCGGCTCCGGCAAGTCGACCTTGATGAATATCATTGGTTGTCTCGATCGCCCGACTTCCGGCAGCTACTTGGTGTTGGACAAGGAGGCGGCGCACTTTTCTCCGGACGAACTGGCGGCGCTTAGGCGCGAAACTTTCGGCTTCGTTTTTCAGCGTTATAATCTTTTGGCTACGGCAACGGCGGGAGAGAATGTCGAGATTCCGTCCGTCTATGCCGGCCTTTCAAAACACAAACGGGTGGAGCGGGCCGGCGGTCTATTGCACCGGCTTGGTCTGGGCGACCGCACCGATCATCGGCCCGCCGAACTTTCCGGCGGTCAGCAACAGCGGGTAGCGATCGCGCGCGCGTTGGTGAACAACCCGCCGGTGATTCTCGCCGACGAGCCCACTGGCGCTCTCGACAGCAGAAGCGGCGAGGAGGTCCTGGCGCTGCTCAAAGAGCTGCACGCCGAGGGTCGAACCATCATCCTTATTACTCACGCCGAAAACGTAGCGCAGCACGCAAGCCGCATCGTACGCATCCAGGACGGCCGGATCTTGGAGGATAGCGGTGTCGGCGAGAAGTTGGCAGCCGGAACGATAATCGATGGGAACAAGGAGTATGTAAGCGGCGTCAGCTTTGCGGGTAGCCTGCGGGAAGCTCTGGTAACCGCTTGGCGATCATTGCACGTCAACCTTTTCCGCACGGTGCTTACCTTGCTGGGTATTATTATTGGTGTTGCCGCCGTAGTCGCCATGTTGGCTGTGGGCGAGGGAAGCCGGCAGAAGGTGTTGGATCGGATCAGCGCCTTCGGTACCAATCTGATGCTGATACGACCGGGAGCCGCCGGTATTCGCAATACCGGCGATATCGTCACGTTGATACCCGAGGATGCCGCGGCGATCAAGGCGTTGCCCAATATCGAGGCCGCATTGCCCGAGCGAAGCAGCCGCATGACGGTTCGCTACGGCAACATCGACTATCAAACATCGGTGCAGGGAACCGGTGAGGATTTTCCATCGGCTCGCGATTGGAAAGTGGCCGAGGGACAGTTTTTCCACGGCGATGATCTCAAGGCTTACGCTCCTGTGGTCGTGCTCGGCCGCACCGTTGCACGAACGCTTTTTCCTGACGGCGGTAGCCCCGTCGGCAAATATGTTCTGCTCCGCAATGTGCCGTTTCTCGTGATCGGTGTCATGACCGAAAAGGGTGCGTCGCCCAACGGCAGCGACCAGGACGACGTGATCTTCGTGCCGATCAACACCGGACTCATTCGGCTATTCGGCAAGAGCTATCTGAGCAGCATCACCGTCAAAGTGATCGACGCCTCGGATATCGAAGCAACCCAGGAAAGAGTGGAAGCATTGCTCAAAGCCCGCCATCGGACCGAGGATTTCAGTGTTCGCAACATGGCCTCGATTCTTCAGGCCGCCATGGAAACCCAGGATACTTTCACGTTGCTCCTGGGCACAGTGGCGGCGATTTCACTCCTGGTGGGCGGCATCGGCGTCATGAACATCATGCTAGTGAGCGTGGTGGAGCGCACGCGCGAGATCGGTATCCGGATGGCCACGGGAGCACGGATGCGGGACATCCTGTTGCAGTTTAATATCGAGGCGGCGGTGGTGTGCGCTGCCGGCGGAGTCCTTGGTATTCTCGTCGGACTGATTGCCGGCATGGCGCTCCGCTACAGCGGCATGACCGTCATCTTTTCAGTAACGCCGGCGGTGCTGGCCTTTATGTGCGCGTCTGCGACCGGACTGATCTTCGGCTATCTCCCCGCGCGCAAGGCGGCGCAGTTGGATCCGGTGGTGGCTCTGGCTTCGGAGTGAGGTGGTCATGCGTAAGTATCTTATAAACGGCATCATCGCGTTGGCATTGTCGGGCTGCAGTTTGGCGCCGGAATTTCAACGGCCGCAAATGGTAATACCCCAGGGCTGGAGCAGCAGCATTAGCACGACGGGCGTCGGCTCACAAAAAGAGACAAAACCGTATTGGAGGGAACTCGGGAGTGACGAGCTTAATCGGGTCGTGGAGACAACGCTGGCACAGAATCTCGATCTTGAAGCGGCCTTGCATCGCATCGAACAGGCTCGCGCGCAGGCGAAAGTCGCCGGATCTGCTCTTTATCCATCCATCGACGCGAGCGCCGGCACAGCGCGTAATTATCAGGATTTAAAGAATACGACCACCGCGCGCGGCCTCGGAAGTATCAGTTATGAAGTTGACTTGTGGGGTAAAAACCGAAATCAGTTGGCCGCGGCGAACTACCGCGCTAACGCCACCCAGTATGACAGAGATGCTTTGCAGCTTATCATTGTCGCCGATACTATTACTTTCTATACCCAGGTTCTCAGCCTCAGCGAGCGCATTCGCATCGCCGAAAACAATCTAAAAAATGCCGAGGAAGTGCTGCGCATAACCGAGGCGCGCTTTCGCGAGGGCAGTATCTCGGGACTCGAAGTGTCACAGCAGCGGGTGGCGGTCAACAACATCCGGGCGGCGTTGACGTTGCTAACGGAACAGCGGAGCACGAATCTGAACGCTCTTGCTATCTTGCTCGGGCAGGCGCCGCAAAATATCCAATCACCAGGAACGGATTTCTCTTCATTGATAATGCCGGAAGTCAACCTGGCGCCGCCTGCCTCTCTGCTGACGGCCCGGCCCGACATTGAAAGCGCCGAAGCGAGCTTGCACGCCGCTAATGCAGACATAGGGGTTGCCCGGGCGGCCTTTTTTCCCTCGCTCACATTGGGTGCCGATTCGGGCATCGCGGCGGGATTTGGCAGCCCGGCCGCCGCAGCGACCTCTCTTGCGGCGAATATCTTGGCGCCGATCTTTACTGGCGGCAGGCTTACCGGGAATCTGGAAGACGTGACGGCGAGACAGAAGGAATTAGCGGCGCTGTATCAAAAGACGGTGCTAACCGCATTTCAGGAAGTGGAAGATGCGCTCGCCGCGCTCAAAAGCAACAACGACCAGGCGCTGTTGTCACGTGAATCGGTAAGAGAATCGCAGAACGCTTACGATATCGCCAAAGCGCGCTTCGACGCCGGCGCGGTAGACTATCTAAATCTGTTGGAGACTCAACGGGCTCTCTATCAGGCTCAGGATAATCAGGTCTCGATCACCCAGGGCCAATTCCAATCCTTTGTTCAGCTTCGCAAAGCGCTGGGAGCGTAGGAATTTGGTTCTTTTCAAATTTCACCGCGGTTACCATATACCCTAAGTCACTAGAATAGTTGAGTATTCCCTTCTCCCCGATTAGCATACTTGATCACACATCTGATGTGTGCTTAGATAGTGCTACTAGAGGTGAGTCATGGCGCGCGTCAATGTTTTTTTGAAGGATGAATTGCTTGATGAGATCAACCGCGAAGCCGAAGCGGAAGAAACAAATCGCAGCTCTCTCATTCAGAGTGCATTAGAAGAATACCTGCGGGCGAAGAAAAGACAGCGCGAAGAACAAGAGAAGCGCAAAAAGATGCAGGAAGCCTCCCGGAAGATGGATGCCTTAGCCAAAAAATTGGGTGCTTGGGATGCTCAGGCGATCATCCGGAGATTGCGGGACAGCAACGTCAAGGACGACGCGTGATCTCTGCGCACCATGCCGGATACGTGGTTGATGCATCGGTCCTAATGAAATGGTTTCTCTATCAACAGGAAGCAGATCGTGACCGGGCTCTAGCTTTGAGGGAACTTCATATTTCAGGCCGATCAGTTATCTACATACCTCAGCTCGCTCTACTGGAACTTATGAACGCCCTCCGGTTCGCTCCGAAGGCAAAAGAGGAAGACGGTGAAATGGCCCTCGAAGCAGTTCGAGATTTGCACCTCGAAGTAAAGCCACCGGAGTATGATGTATTGCGCAAAGCCAACGCCATCGCCTGGGCCTACAAGACTACGATTTACGATGCTCTCTATGTGGCACATGCTGAGCAAGTGGGATACCCGCTAATCACTGCGGATGAGACAATGATTAGAAAGTTGGCAGGTCATAGCATTGTCGTGCCGCTGAGAGAATTGGAGTTTAGAGGTTAGGAAAGAGAGCGACGCACGGACCAACACGCTTAATTCTAGGCTAATGTAACCATCATGGAGTACATTTCGGGGATTGTTATTGGATTGCTTACGGGATCCGTATTGGCGTGGCTGGTCGCTACGAAGCGAGCCCAATCCGAGCTTGCGAGCAGAGTAGGAGAGGCCGACCGCAAAAATGCCGCTGCGGAAGCTAGAGCTGCGTCCGCCGAGGCGACTGCGATAGAGGTTCGGCGGCAATACGAAGAAATACGCCTGAAATCGTCGGAGGATTTTCAACAACTGAGAGCCGAGTTGTCAGCGGAGAGTGAAGCCAAAGTCAAGGCGGAGACGGAGAAAAAGGAACTCTCTCAACGCCTAGAAGACGAAAAGCGACTCCTCGCGGAGGCCAAGGAAAAATTGACCGATACATTCAAAGCCTTGGCTGGCACCACGCTTGATACTAGTAACAAGGCCTTTTTGTCTCTCGCAAAGGAAACGTTTGAAAAGGCACTTGTGGAAGCAAGAGGTGATTTGGGCAGGCGCCAGGAAGCGATAACTGGTTTAGTCAGCCCCCTCAGCGAGTCGCTGCGGAAATTCGATGAACATGTGCGCGGTCTTGAGAAAACCCGCCTAGAAGCCTACACGAGCCTTGAAGCCCATCTCAAAGGACTGACGCAAACTCACGAGAAGCTGCAAAAAGAGACCGCTGGTTTGGTCACTGCCTTGAGAGCGCCTCAGGTCCGTGGCAGATGGGGCGAGATGACGTTAAAGCGGGTAGTTGAACTCGCGGGGATGTCAGAGCGCTGTGACTTCACAGAGCAACTCACCGTTTCCTCCGATCAGGGGCGGATTCGACCAGATCTTATAGTCCACCTTCCGGCCGAACGAGAAATCGTGGTTGATGCGAAGGTATCTCTCGATGCGTACCTAGATGTTCTTTCGTCCGAATCCGAAGACAGGAGAAGAAGCGCGCTTTCGCGTCACGCCGCCCAGATCCGCTCTCACATGCTGGCATTGTCTGGTAAAAGTTACTGGGAGCAATTCGACAAAGTCCCAGAGTTTGTGGTCATGTTTATCCCGGGTGAATCGTTCTTTGCAGCAGCAGTGGACATTGACCACCGGCTTATAGAGGACGGCTTGGAAAGGCGGGTGGTTTTGGCGACCCCAACAACGTTGATTGCTTTGCTGCGAGCGGTGGCTTACGGATGGCGGCAGGAGCAAATCGCCAGAAATGCGCAGGATATAAGTGATTTGGGCAAACAGCTATACGAACGGGTGAGAACTCTTGCTGAGCATTTTGCGAACATTGGCAATGGTTTGGAAAAAGCCAATTCCGCGTACAACCAAGCGGTAGGGTCGCTGGAGAGCAGGGTTTTACCGGCGGCTCGACGTTTCAAAGAGCTCGGGGCAGCTTCTGGTAGCGAGATCGCAACTATCGAACCGGTGGACACTCAACCACGCCAGCTTGCAATTCCCCGAGCTTGAAAGAGAATTTGATTGCGAGAGCGCAAAATGATTTTGAAAATTCACAGTCGGATGCCTTCGCTGCTTTAGGATTCCGCCTCGCTTCCGGAATCCGGGTTTAATTATCTTCCAGGACTCGACGTAAAAAGATTCTCGCACAGACGGATTTTGATTTTTCACCGAGTTACACTTTTTTCCCTAACAAACGGTAAAAAAGCGCTGTGGTGACGATCAATGAAACTGCCGCGGTGAGCGCGATACCGAGGGAAGCGCCAAAGATCGTAGCGAAGGCGCCCATGACGATGGAACCCAGAGAGCGCATTCCTTGGTCCATGTTAAAAACACTCATCGCCCGTCCGAGAAGATCCCGCGGCGCCTCGATCTGAATAATTACGCGGCTGATGGTGCGGAAACTGACTTGGCCCGCCCCCACCACAGTGAGCAGAACAACAGAAAGCCAAAAGTCTGGCGACGCGCAAAAGAGTATGAGGAAAATCGGCGTAACAGTCGTCGTGAGCCACAAAAGCTTCGCCCGATTCCATCGCTCTCCCGCTGAAGCTAGGAAAGTCAGGGATGCGATGCCGCCGATTCCCGGCGCCGCCATCAGCAGTCCCAGCCCGTCGGGACCGACCTCCAGCACTTCCTTGGCAAAGACCGGAAGGAATCCCTGGTAAGTGACGATAAAAACGGCAAACGTGTAAGCGGCCATGATGCTGCTCAAAATCACAGGTGAAGCCCATACGTACTGGAAACCTTCCTTGAATTCACGCAGAAAGTTCTGTTCCGAGTTGATAGCTCTTTGCTGGTCTGAGCGAATAAGCATCATTCCCAGTCCTGAAATAATGAGACTCACTGCAAAAGCGGCATAACAACCACCGATGCCGATCCACAGAACCAACAGCCCTCCGAGAGATGGACCCATGATGCGGGCGCAGTTGAAGCCTACCGTGTAGAGTGAGACGGCGTTGAGCAAATCCTCGCGCGGAACCAGCTCGCTGATAATCGACTGGGCCGCTGAGGGGTTTACGGCGCGGATCGATCCGAAAAGAATCTCCAGCGCGAGAAGGTGCCAAAACTCGAGCGCTCCAAAGGCATAGAGAGCGAGAAAAATGAACACGGGAAGGGCGGAAAAAAATTGAATGAGGACCAACAGGCGCTTGCGGTTGTAGCGGTCTACTAACACGCCTCCGAGCGCGCCGAATATCAAACGAGGGAGTGCGCCGCATAGTCCCAGAATTCCCAATGCCATGGCCGATCCGGTGATTTCGTACGCGATCCAATAAAGCGCAACCTCCTGAACAAAATGGCCTATGGAACCGAAAAGATCCATGGACCAGAAAAGCGCGTAGTCTCGGTAGCGCAGGGAGTGAAGGATGCGAATGGGTTGGTGTCCTTCCGGTTGCCTCAAACGGCGAGCATTGGGTGTTTATACATCGTCCGCCGTGGACAGAAAAGGATTTTAAGCGGAAACGGCAAGGATGAGTCGTGAATTGAGAGACAGACGGAGCGCCGCGAACCCAGCTTCGATGCATAAGCAATCGTGTTGACAGTAGAGTATTTTCAGATTAGCGCTAGTGTTCACCACGATTTAGTCAAGAGGAGAGTATTAAGTGAGTTACGATGATCGCAGTGTGAAGCCGATGAGCGCCAGCTTGATGCGGGCGCGGATTGCAACCAAAATTCTGTCTGAACTTTACGAAGATGTGCCAACAATGTTGACCAGCGCCATTCGCCTCATGGTCGAGCTGCCTGGCGGCGCAACTCACTCAGGACCGCCTTATCCGTTCACGATCGGCGTCAGTCCCGCCTGGTGTAGCGGCGTGAATGGGGCAAAGCTCGTCGGCACAGGAAAGCTCGACCTGGTCTGGCTCAATCCGTCGATTATCCCAACGATGGCTCATAACGGAAAGGGGCCGTTCCGGCGCAAGTATCCGCTGCGCGCGTTGGCGGTTTTTCCGTCTTGGGATCGTCTGGTGATCGCGATTGCGCCGAAGCTCGGCGTGCGCAGCATGGAGGAATTAATCGAGAAACGTCCGAAGATGAATGTGTCTATTGCTGTCAACGACTGCGTTGATTTCGCGATAAAGTTTTTGCTTAGGGCGCATGGCGTCTCACAGAAGGATTTTATTGAGTGGGGCGGGACGGTGGATGAAGTTGTGCGACCGAGCAATCCCCATCGCCGAGAGGGAATTATATCCGGCGACGTTCACATGGTTATCGACGAAGGAATGGATTCGTGGGGCGATGTGGCGGTGGAAAACGGTATGATTTTTCTATCGTATTCTGAAAAGGTTCTAAGGAAGCTTGAACGCTACGGTTTCCAGCGGGCGCGACTGGATCATGGAAGAGTAGCCGGAATCAACGATGTGACGACCGTCGTCGACTTCAGCGGTTGGCCCATCGTGGTGCATGAAAAATTTCCCGATGAGTTGGCTTATCACATCGCAGGAGTACTGGATAAGATTCGGGAAGAAATTCCGTACGATGCTTCGGAAGTCCCGTCGATGAAATCACTCTGCACCAGCACCGAAGTCGGTCCGCTCGATTTTCCCCTGCATCCGGGCGCGGAGAGATACTACCGTGAGAGGGGATACCTCTAAGCGTGCTGAAGAATGGACCGTGGTCTGCCTTCCAGATCTAATTTACGGTGCTGTCGAAAGAGCCATCGCCAAATCCTTGCTTGTAATGGTGACAGCTTGGCCAAATCCGGCGATGAGACGGGCCGAAACCGGTTGTATGACGAAAAGGCTGAAATCCGAAAATTCAAACAGCGGCGCAGCATCCGGAAATCGTGCCAGGTAGATTTCTCGCGCTTGGGCGTGTCTTTCGGATTCACGTTCGATTGTTTCCGCTCGTCCCTGCACCGTTACGCGCGCCAGTGCTTGCGGCATCTTTTCCGCCGCTTCCGATTCGGTGACGAGCAAGCTCACGTTGGGGTTATCAAGCATGTCCCGGGTGTGGGCCGCAAGCCTGCTCACATGCAAGATAAAACTCCCATCCCGCGCAAGTGCATAGGGCACCATAGATACGAACGGAGCTCCTTGATGGAGCGTCCCGAGAGCTGCAATCATCCTGCCATGGAGCAGTTGTTGCAAAACAACCATCAACTCCCGATCCATGCGGTTATCTCACCCAGCTTAGTCTACCTCGCGCTGTTCAGCTGGCGCACGAAGCGATCGTCAAAAAATTGTGCCGGAGTGGCTTTCTTCGCTTCCGGGATGGTTTCCGACAAAAAATCCAGAATACCTTGCATGCCCGGCTCGGAAATCATTAGCTCGCGCCTGAAACCTGCTTTGCGATAGAACTCATAGGTCCGTTCGATAAAGTCGGGATCGGTTTCTTTGGTGTATTTAGCAATGACTTTCATCGTAAAGGCTTTATCGTTGTAATAACGGTCGATGCCGGAGCGAACCGAGCGCAACAACGGAACCAGCCGGCCGGCCAATTCATCCATGCGACCCCGCCTGACTACGATGCCGACATTTTGATAGGGTTGGTCCAACGTAGTAACCAAGGAGTGAAATCCGGCTCGGTCGAGTCGGAAACTCACCGGCGGAGCCGCTGCGCCGGCAAAAAGTTGGCCGGTGAGCAGTGCAGCGGTGATCTGCTCACTGCCGCCCAATACGCGAAGCTGAACATCTTTTGGCGTGAGTCCCAGTTTACGCAGCGCCACTAGCGTGCCATAGGCGACCGGGCTGCCCGGCCGCTCCGTACCGACGATTCTTCCTTTCAGTTGTTCGGCGCCCTTTATTTCGGGCTTAGCGTATAAATCCCAGATCATCGTGTTGAGCATCCCGGCGACGAAAACCACGTCGGCACCGCGGAGTGACGCGTTAATCAGTGGCACGGCAGAGATTTGGATCACATCGACTTCGTTGGCGATTAACGCCGGCAGGGCGAGAACCGACGACATGGAAATAACCTCGACGTCCAATCCCTCTTTGGCAAAAGCGCCGGTTTCCTTTGCCATCCAAAGCGACGCCATGGTTCCCGACGTGAGCAAGTAAGCGATCCGCAACGGCCGTGGAGCCGCCGCGCGCGTCTCGGTGGCGGCCGTGATGGCAACCGTCAAAACGAAAAGCGTAGATACGATCCGCCACTTGAGCGCATCGATCGGGGCGACACCGAAACCCCGCAGAGAATCAATCTTGCTCTTCATCGCCATAACTTTGTCAACCTGAGAAGAACGTAGACGCATCACTGGGCCCATTGGCAGCGCAAGATTTTCGGTATTGGCACGATTTACCATGACGTTGCGTTCAATCGCAACGAGAAAGGGTGTCTCTGTTGAATATCGGGGCGACCGGTATGTGTGGAGTTGGAGTGAGAGAGATGTCAGTTCAGTTAGAAACTTAACACTCGGCGTTAGCCGCGCATTCTTGGAAGCATCCGACTGCGGGAAATCATCCTGCGGGCATCCAACGTCCGTGAACGGACGGTTCGTGAGAAAATTCAAAACTAGAAGTTAAGAGGCGAAATTTTCTAACCTCAGGTTTTTTTCAATCCCGCCAGCACGCGTTTCGGTGTAAACGGCGCTTCGCGAAGGCGCACGCCCACGGCGTCGAAGATCGCGTTAGCGATGGCTGCAGCGGGCGGAATGGTCGCGCCTTCGCCGGCTCCAAGCGGTTCCATCTCCGGCCGATTGATGAGCACGATCTCCAGGTCCGGGAGCTCCGGAAATTTAAGGATCGGATAGCTCGCCCAGTCGAGACTAGTCACATCGCCCTTGCTGTCGAAGGTGACTTCTTCATACATCGCCCGGCTAACCCCTTGGATAACGTTTCCCTCAACCTGATTTTTCACTCCATCCGGGTTTACCATAAGTCCGCAGTCGTGAGAGCACACGATGCGCTTCACGGCCACTTGGCCGGTAGTCTTGTTAACCTCCACTTCCGCAACGATCGCAATATAGGTGTTGGCGCGCTGGGTTAGGGCAACGCCTCTACCTTTGGCGATGTTGCCGGTCGAGGGTGGAGCGGGAGAGGGCCGTTTTTGCCAACCGGCTTTATCGACCGCGGCCTTCAGGCATTCGGCAGCCCGTTTATTGCCGGCAAGGTGATTTTGTCTAAACTCTACCGGATCGACTTTCAAATCCGCAGCTATCTCATCAAGAAAACATTCGCTGGCGAAACAGCGCCCGGGATCGCCAGGGGCGCGCAGGTTGCTGGTCCGCAATGGGATCGGTTCGGGAAAATGCCAGTTGATGTGATGGACGACAATTAGCTGATTTGCAATGGCGTAAAATTCCCCGCCGCTTTGGGTACCGTTCGAACCGCCTGGGTTATTCGGCTTAAGGCCGATTTGTAAAGACGCCAGTAGCGGCGTTGTACCCGAGGCCGTCCAAGGCTGGCCGTAGTCCGCAAAGTCCCAGGCGATGAGTTTGCCATCGCCATCCACTGCAGCTTTCACTTCATCCAACTGCGCTGGTCCTTTCGGTTCCCAGCCATGTTCATCTTGGCGGGACCATTGAACGCGGACAGGCGCGCCGGCGGCGCGTGAGAGCAGTGCCGCGTCTTCGGCACCGTCGTCAGTGCTCATGCGTCCGTAGGAGCCGGAGGCTTCGTGGTAAATGATCCGAACGTTTTGTTCTTTGAGACCAAGAAGTGCCGCCACCGTGCCGCGGGTGCGGAATGGCCCCTGGGGTCCCGACCAGATCGTCGCTTTATCGCCTTTAACGTCGGCGATGGCGCAGGACGGGCCAATCATGCCATGCATTTGAAAGGGCCAGTGGTAGGTGGCCTGATAACTCTTCTTTCCTTGTGACATCGCTGAAGCGACATCGCCTTTTTCTACTGGTTTTAGCGTACGCACCGGTTTGGTGTTTTTCAGATAGTTAAACAGCTCATCGGGTGTGGCCGGTACTTTGCTGGTTGGCTTGGACCAGGTGACTTTAAGGGCTTGCGCGGCCTTGATCGCCGCCCACTCGGTTTTGGCCACGACGCCGACGAATTTTCCTTCGCGCGCGATCATGACCACGCCGGGAATATCTTTGATCGAACCCTGATCGATGCTCACCGGCTCGGTATTGATCGCCGGGGGGCGCACGACGCGGCCGTGGAGCATGCCGGGTATGCGAACGTTGTGTATATAATCATGTTCGCCGGTGACTTTAGACGGGATTTCAAATCGCTTTACCGGCTGGCCGACGATCTTGTAATTCTTCGGATCCTTGGCTTTGACTTCCGGGGCGACTTTCATGTCCCAGCCGGTACCGGTGGCGGTGATCTTGGTGTTGAACTTTTTGCCGCCGATCAACTGACCGTAAGAGATTCTTTTTGATTCATCGCCGAGCACACTGACCACGCCATCGACGACCGTCAGTTTATCGACTGGCACCTTGAGCTGTGCGGCAGCGAGCTTTAACAGTTCGTGGCGCGCGGCCGCCGCCGCCTGGCGGATCTGCGGTCCGGCTCGCTCGATGCTGCGACTGCCGACTGTCGAGCCCTGTTCGATGGTGCGTGAGGTGTCGCCGGAATCCATTTTGATTTTGCTCAAAGGCACATCCAGCTCCTCGGCGACAAATTGCGCCAAAGCGGTGATCGTGCCCGTGCCGATCTCGACTTTGCTGGTGTAAAACGTAACCAGTCCGTCCGGGGTGATGGCGAGCCATGAATCGAGCGAAGTTGGATCGATATCGCCCGATGGCAAAGTCGCAAATTGCGCCCATAGTTTTCCAGTCGGTGGCAAGAGGTTGAAGCTGACGATGAGAGCGCCGGTGGATTTCAGAAATTGTCGACGAGAGATAGCGATTGTTTTCATGGGTCTTGCTCCTTAGGCCAACTGTCCCGATGCGCGCTTCACGGCGCGGAGAATTCGGATGTGCGTGCCGCAGCGACACAGGTTTGCGGCTAGAGCTTCTTTGATCTGTTCATCGGTGGGTTTGGGATTCTTATCCAACAACGCCTTCGATGTCATGATCATGCCGTTGATGCAGTAACCGCACTGCACTGCCTGCTCGTCCACGAAGGCCTGCTGGATCTTATGCATCTTCTTAGTCGATCCCAATCCTTCCAAAGTAGTCACCGGCTGATTCTGTACGGCAGAGACCAGGGTCACGCAGGAGCGAATCGCGTTGCCGTTTAGGATCACAGTGCAAGCGCCGCACTGGGCCAGGCCGCAGCCGAATTTAGGGCCGTTGAGTTGCAAGTCGTTGCGCAACACGTAGAGCAGCGGCGTTTCGGGATCGACGTCGACGACCTGCGTTTTACCGTTTACCTTCAGAGAGATTCGCGCCATAGTTGCCTCCTCTCTATGACAGACAAAAACTGCGGTGAATCAGGGGAGTCACCCCTATTAAATTACGTGGGTAGTCAAAGTCAAGTTTCTTGTTTCACGGTGAGTTGAGATGTATTCAGACATTCAGTTGACAGAAAATAGTGAGGCGCCATAGGTTAGTAATGACACTCGTTGAGGGGAGCACACATGAAAATAGCAACTAGCGTCAAATTAACTCAAGAAGGCGCAATGACTATTCTACGCGGCGCCTTGGACAAGGCGAGCAAACTCGGCACTCCGGCTAGCGTTGCGGTGGTCGACGACGGCGGGCACCTGATCGCTTTTGGGCGGTCTGAAGAGGCGGAGTTGTATTCGGTTGCGATTTCACAGGCCAAAGCTCGCAGTGCTGCGCTCACGCGCTTCCCGTCGGGGAAAAAAAGTCCAAGCGGAAACGAAAGAGATGATCATCATGCGATTGCCATCACGTTGGCCGCAGGGCCGGGTTCTTTTGTGACCATTCCCGGTGGCTTTCCAATCATGGTTAGTGGCCGTTGTGTTGGTGCGGTTGGAGCCAGTGGCGCCGCCAAAAACGATATCGACATTGCCCAGGCCGGCATCGCCGCCTTCGAGCAATCTTGAAGAAGCATTCCTGAAGATAACCGCGACAGCTCGGACTTGTTCGTGGCACGCCGAGTGTAATAAAGAAGAGTTCACAACTCACTGTCACGGCGAGACAGTGTTTAAGACGGAGGAATTAATCTTGGCAAAGAAAGCAGAAAGTGTTCCGGCGCAGGAAAATGCAGCGTTCACTATCAAGTCGGTCCAAACCTGGCGCGCGGTTTTGCGCAGAGCCGTGGCATGGAAAACGGCTCGTTACACGAAAGGCGACATCGAAGCGACGGTCGTTGGAATTACCGACGCCGACGGTACGGTGGGGTACGGCTACATGCCATCGATGTCCATTGTCGGCGAATCGCCGCTTTCCTCGGAGGCATTGATTCAAACCTTGGTGGGTCCTGTGATTAAGGGGCGGAGTTTTGTCGGCATCCGACCTGTTGTATGCGAAGTCGACCAAGTTCTCGGCGCTAATTTCCAGACGAAGTTTGCTATCGAAGAGGCACTCTGGGACCTGCTGGCTAAGGAGTTACAAACTCCGCTGGTCAATCTCATCGGCGGAGCTTGCCGGTCGGAAGTGCAGGTAATGCGCATGCTGGGCCTAAAGCCGCCGCAGGAAACCGCCGCGGAAGCCAAGACTTTGGTCGATCGAGGCTACCGTCATGTCAAGGTGAAAATCGGTCTTGACGAAAAACGGGATCTTGAAACTGTACAACGAGTACGGGATGCGATCGGCGAAGATGTTTTCCTGTCAGCGGACGCCAATCAAGCCTATGCGCCGATGCAGGCGGTCCGCGTCTTGCGGAAGCTGGAAAACGCGAACCTCGGTCTGGTCGAGCAGCCCGTGCGCCGTGATGACGTTCGCGGCATGGCCTTCGTGCGACAAAACGTATCGGTGCCGATCATGGCCGATGAGGGGATTGAAACCGCAACCGATGCTTTGCGCCACATCGAAGCTAGCGCCATGGACGCGGTCAGCATCAAGCTCTGGAAAATGGGCGGGCTCTACCGCGGGCGCGACATAGCCTCGGTATGCGCTGCTGCCAATGTTCGGGTTCACGTGGGGAGCACGGCCGGCAGCCAATTGCTGGAAGCGGTTCAGCTTCATTTTTGCGCGTCGCTTCCAGATCTCTTCGGTGGTGCCGAGATCGCTGAGTTTGAATCGCTGACCAACGATCCAGCTTCGGGTCTGGCTGTTGAGAATGGGGTGCTGCGCGTCCCAAGCGTTCCGGGACTCGGAGTCACAATTGATCATAGCAAGTTAAGGGACACCACCGGTTTGTGGGGAGAGAAATGAAAAATGGGTCTTCAGGCTTTCCTGTGAAGCAGGACTCGGAGATTGCACCGCGGAGACAGAGGACGCGGAGTAAAGAGTTTTTGATTAAGAAATTCTCCGATCTCTGCGAACTCTGTGCCTCTGCGGTGAATTTCTTCACAAAAATTGGAATGACCGAAAACTTTAAAGCAGGGTAACCATGATTCGAATAGCGTTTGTGATTGGCGGTTATCCGCCAGAAGAATACAAGAGGCGAGCGGATGTCGCGCGCGGGTATTCTACGACGGAGATCGAAGTTGGCATAATCGACACCAAAGCGTCGCCCTATTTCCACGGCATCACGCCCGCAGAAATCCAAATCGTAACGCCCGCCTACATAGAGAGTTTCAAGCAGGCGGAAAGGGAAGGCTACCATGCTGTGGTGCCGTTGGGTATGCTCGACCTCGGGGTCGACGGCGGCAAGTCGGCGGTGGATATTCCAGTCGTGGGGCCGATGGAGGCATCGTTGCACATCGCGTCTCTGCTCGGCGACAGATTCGGGCTCATCATCTATCACGAAAAGCTGCTTGCCTTTAATCGCGCCATTGTTCGGCGTTATGGCATGGAAGATCGGATCGTGGGTTTCGGCGTCAGCGGTTTTGATTTGCCAGATATCACGGCTCACCGCGAAAGGGTGGTGGAAAACTTCGTTAGTGAGGCGAAAAAGCTGGTTGCTCAAGGGGCAGAAGTCATCATTCCTATGGGCGTCACGCAGTGCCCGGTGCACATCAAACCCGATTGGTTGCAAGAACAGCTTGGCGTACCCGTGGTCGAAGGCATCGGCGCGCCGATTCGCATTGCCGCGATGCTCGCGAGTTTAGGCTTAAAGCAAAGTCGCGTGCGCTGGCCCAAGTCGCGGAATTAAGGAGCGGAAAATCAGGCGTTGGAGTCTAAAACTGAAGACCGGAAAAATCTCCCGCAAAGGCGCAAAGGCCGCAAAGGAAAACGGTGTAGAACTTCGCGTTCTTAGCGCCTTGGCGCGAGAATAATCCTAAGGACCCGAAATTAACAGCGACGCTTCGGAAATCTCGACAAGCTCGGAATTTCAGATTAGAGGAAGTGAAGATGAAACACCTTGGGGTAGCCTTGCTAGCACTGTTGAGTATTGCAACGTTCTCACAGAGTGGGTTCGCTCAATCCATGAAAACGGTGACCATGGTGCGTACGACAGGCAGCATCGGTATGGTCCCCCTCGAGTTTGCCGTGAATCGCGGGTACTTCAAAAAGCAAGGACTCGATGTCCAGTTGATCACTGTTCGCCAAAGCGACGTGATCATCGCTGCCACTGTCGCCGGTGAGCTCAATTTCATGGACATCATTCCCACGGCGATTTTAGCGTCGGTGAGAGGAATGCCTATCAGGACTATTGCGGTGGTCTTGAAGCGTGCGCCCTATGTGCTTATTGGGCAACCCAACTTACGATCCCCAGCCGAGCTTAAGGGCAAGAAAATTGGCGTGAGTTCCGTCGGCGGCATGAGCGCTTACCTGGTGCGCGAAATTCTCATGCGTAACGGCCTCAATCCCGACCGGGACGTTACGTTTCTCGCTATTGGTGGAACCTCGGCACGAAGCGCGGCATTGTTCGGTGGTACCATCGACGCCGCTCTGGTGGTTGCTCCGGACAATTACCCACTCGAAAATAAAGGCTACCGCCGGCTACTCTTAGCGTCGGACTACGTGAACTATCCCCTTTCGGGTGTCGCTGCATCGGCTGATTTTCTCGCCAAGAACAAGCCAGTCAGCATCGCTTTTCTCAAGGGGTTGTTAGAGGGGGCGAAGTTCGTCCGGCAAAACAAGAGCGACAGCGTGGCCTTTATCAAGGACTATCTTAAGGTTCCCGACGACGAAGCGGAAAAGAGCTACGACTTTTTGATTAAAGAGATGCCGCAGGATTTGATCCCGGAGGATGCCGTCATCCGCGCCGGAATCGATTTCGCCAAGAGCGCTCTCAAATTGTCGCCCGAAGCAGTTCCCGATATCTCCAAAGTCCGCGACTGGTCATTTGCGGAAGCCGCGCGGTAAACGATATCAACTCAATGGAGTGTTGGAGTAGGGGAGTACTGGAGTGCTGGTCTGGAAAGCATTACTCCAATACTCCATCACTCCACTACTCCGGTCCCATGGCTGCAATCCCTAAACGGGAAATTTCTCCGCGAGCCTCTTGAAGTCAGTCTCGATCAACTCAATCCCTAATCCCGGCTTATCGATAAGGTGAGCGTAACCTTCCTTCACCACGATTGGTTCCTTCACGAGCCTTGCTTCTTCCGGATAGATGAACCATGCCCCCGTGCTCTCGCAGGCGTGTGACATGTGTCTTGTAGAGCCGTTGATCGCCACTTCGGCCGCGAAGTTGATGTCGTTGTCGCCACCGGAGCCCGAGACGACCGACATGTTGGCGGCTTCGGCGATGGCGAGTGATTTCTTGAGCTTCAGCAATCCTCCGCCACGAACGACTTTGATCTTGAAACAATCGGCCGCGCCCATACGGATGTAGTGCAACAAGTCGAAGGGCGAGCCGAGCTGTCCGGCCTCCAACGGAACCCGAATCTTGCTGCGCAGATAGGCGAAACCTTCAATGTCACCGCCTGGAATAGGATCTTCTACCCAAGCGAGATCGAAGGGTTCCAGTCTGCTGATGAGGCCGACGGCCGATGCCGGGGTGTGATACTCGTTGGCGTCGATGCGTATTTCAATTGAACTACCCACCGCCTGTCTAACTTCTTTGACTCGCTGGATGTCCTTTTCGACATCGGCGCCGCCGACGCGGAGTTTTAGCACTTTGAACCCTTCGCCCACCAGACGCGCCGCCTCTCTCGCCTGTTCGATCGGTTCACCGCGACTCACTTGCGGTGCTAGTAGCTGCACCTTGTCGCGGGCGCGGCCGCCGAGCAATTCGTAAACCGGTACATTCAGCATCTTTCCTTTGAGATCATGGAGGGCGATGTCGATGGCGGCCTTGGAAGCGAGATGTTCCGGCATGAAAGCGTCAAGCTTCGCCATGATGGTCTCGATGCTCATAGGGTTTTCTTTCAAGAGCAGCGGCGTGTAGTGCTTTTGGATAACCAGTGCCGCCTCTGCCGCGGTCTCACCGTAGCGCGATTCGTATTGGCATGCGCCAACCCCGCTGGCACCATCGTTGGCGCGCACTCGCACCAGCAGATTTTCTGTCGGAGCCATGCCGCGTTTGCGGGGGAGCCGCAACAAAACCACCTCTATATTGTCGATAAAATATGCCATAGATTCCTCCGATTTAGTCTAACTGGCTGAATTCACCGGAGCTTGCCCGCGTAGAAGCTGCATCTTTCCGAAGTCCGTCATTCCCGCATGCTTTAAGCGGGAATCCCAGAAAGTATGTTTGGACTGGACCCCAAAAAAGATTCCTGGGTGACGACGTCGGAAATTCAAATTTTTAGATATCCGCAGCTTGCTGCCAGTAGCTCATCCGCCACGAACTATGTCAAGGTCATCGTGTTCCCTAACAGGAGATCCAGTGAATGTCCAGAAACGGTTGGCAATAGTACGTACTCGCGTTTCAAGTTGCGCGCGCTAAAGTCGTGACATATACTCGCGCCGATTTCACGAAAAGCAACCTTGACCACGAAGTGATTCATGATCTTACCCTCGCCTACAGAACATAAAGATAGAGGTCTTCGTCATGCCGACATGGACGGCCGGCATCCAGATTCGCAAGGATGCCTCCGGAAACGTCCATATGAACCTGGGTTCCAGCACTCCATGCTGGAACGACGTAATCGAAGGGTTCCGCTTGAACCGACCGAGGCCATTCGTCCTGTATTTTCAAACGAGGAGACGAAGAACATGAAGTTTATAATAATCAAAAATGTCTGAATCCTTCGTGACCTTCGTGCTCTTCATGGTGAGCAACTTCTTGTTCTCGCGACGTTTTGTGGAACCAAAATGATTCTGAGGAATTATGGCAGCAAATGAAAGATCAAAGCAGGTCAAGACACCGCTGGTGAAACAGATCGCCGAGCGGATTCTCGAATTTGATTCCAAGTCCATTCCTGATGATGTCTTGCGACACGCGAAGTTTCTCATCTTGGATTCCATCGGCTGCGCATTGGCGGCGCGAGGAGAGCATGCCTTCGAAAGAGCGTTGCATACCTTTGAAGCGCTCGGCGGTAATCCGGAATGCACGATCATCGGATCCAACCACCGTATGCCGGTTACCAACGCCGTGATGCTCAATGGAATTCTGATTCGCGAGTTGGATCTGAATGACGCCTACGTGGGCCCGGGCCAAATGGGCCATCCAAGCGATAACATTGCAGTGGCGCTCAGCGTCGGTGAAAAGCAACGCTCCTCCGGTCTCGACTTCATCGCAAGTGTCATCGCGGGTTACGAGCTCTACTGCCGTATTCAGGACATCATCGTTGGTCGAGGGCCATGGGATCACGTTACCGCTTCGGCCTTGGGCGCGCCGGCGATCGCCGGTCGCCTCCTGAAATTGGATGCTGACCAGCTCGCCAACGCGATGGCACTATCGGCCGCCCATGGCAACACCCTATCTGCGGTTCGTTCTGGACAGCTTTCGAATGCCAAGGCTATGGCCAACGCCTTTGTGGCTTGCCAAGGGACGCTTTGCAGCTTGCTGGCATTGCGGGGCACCACCGGGCCGCTATCGATTTTTGAAGGCAAGGGTGGTCTCGACAAGGCATTCCTTGCCGGAGCCGATCTCAACTTGCTGATGGAACCGATCCGCGATCCCTTTCGAATCAGCGATGTCAGCATCAAGGCGTACCCGTGTATCGGCACGTCGCAAGCGATGGTCGCGGGCGTGATTCAAGCACGGCGAGAATTTGTTGATCCGGTCAAGGAGGTTAAGCATCTAGAAATCCGCATGGCGGACACTCCGTTTGTGCGCGGCCAGGTCGAGGACGAAGATCGCCGCTATCCGACAAGCCGTGAGACGGCCGATCATAGTTTTTACTATCTGGCGGCGGCGGCACTGATGGACGGCGAGATGTCTCAAGCCCAATTTGAGGATAAGCGCTGGACGCAGCCGGCGATTAAGTCGCTCATGGAGCGAATGACCATCCGTACGGATGCTAGTTTGAACAAGTACACTCCCGGTAGCTTCCCCTGTGTATTGCAGTTGACCACGGTGAACGGCGAAAACCGCACCGTGGAAGTTTTCCATCCTAAGGGTCATCCGAAAAACCGCATGTCGCCCGCGGAGGTGGAGGCCAAATTTCGCGCCTGCGCGCGCAGTGTATTGTCTGAGGCACAGCAGGCCAAGATTATCTCGCTGGTTCATGGTCTGGAACAACTTGAGAACGTTGCTGAGTTGATGAGTCACTTATCACCTGGCGCATAGTGAAGTACCGTCTTTCAGACCCTCTTCCTCAGGGCAAGGGCAGGGCCATTACGCTAGAATGCATGAGCCCTCACCTCTGTCCTCTCCCACCGGGCGAGGAAGAAAACGAGAAACTGATGAAGAGAGAAATCATCGTGTTTGCCCTCAGCGTCATGCTCTTTACGCTTTGCGGTTCCGTTGGCGCGCAGCAGACAGGGAAAGTCCCCCGGGTAGGCTTCCTCGAAACCACTACTGCTGCTAGCGACGTCCTTATCGAGGCTTTCCGGCAGGGTCTGCGCGAACTTGGGTACGTCGAAGGGAAAAACATTGTCATTGAGTATCGATATGCAGAGGGAAAACTTGATCGGCTCCCCCGTCTTGCGGCGGATCTGGTTCGTCTCAAAGTAGATCTGATCGTGACCACAGGGAGGGCGCCGGCACTCGCGGCCAAGAACGCCACCACTACTATCCCCATCGTGATGATGAACTTTCCGGACCCGGTAGGTGAAGGTCTGGTTGCCAGTCTGGCGCGGCCTGGAGGCAATGTCACGGGGTTCTCGAGTTTGTCATATGAACTAAACACGAAAAGACTAGAGATACTCAAAGACGCAGTCCCGAAGCTCGCCCGGGTTGGAGTTTTGCAGCAGGGAGGTACCGCACCAGCAGACCTTACAATGAAAGAGCTGAGGACTGCGGCTCTCGCACTGAAGCTAAAACTGGAGGTGATCAGGGCCGAAGCCGACGCCAAAGGTTTGGAAAGCGCGTTTCAAACCGCGAAACAGAAGCAGATTGGCGCGATTGCGATCAGCGGCGGTCGCACCTTTCTCGCCGAAAGAAAGCGGATCGTCCAGCTTGCCGCCAAACACCGGTTGCCGGCTATTTATCCACAGAAGGCGTTTGCCGATGAGGGCGGGCTCATGTTCTATGGGGTGGACTTCGGTGATCAATACCGGGGCGCTGCCGTTTACGTGGACAAGATTTTGAAAGGCGCCAAACCGGCTGATTTGCCGGTCCAGCAGGCGACGAAGTTTGAATTCGTCATTAACCTTAAAGCGGCAAAACAGATAGGTCTTACACTTCCACCCGAACTGCTCGCACGGGCGACTCAAGTGCTCAAATAAAAAAAGCATTAGGCAAGAGGCAACAGGCAGAGTAAACCCTCATCCCTACCTTCTTCCAGAGGGAGAAGGAGCAGAGAAACCAAAGCTAGCGATGAACATGTGGGACGATAAGTGGACGGGGAAAACCATCGGCACCGCGATGGACGAGGCGGCGGAGCGCTATGGCGATACGGTGGCTACGGTATTTCAAAACGGCGAAGTTACCTACAGCAAGCTCAAGCAAACAGCGGATCTCGTCGCTCGGGGCTTTCTCAGCTTGGGCATCGGCAAAGGCGATAAAGTGGCGATCTGGATGGCCGGGTATGCGGAGTGGGCGTACGTGTATTTCGCGCTGGCCCGTATCGGAGCGATCATGGTGCCGGTCAACACCCGCTACCGGCCTGAAGAAGTCGAATATGTGCTCAACAAATCCAGGGCGTCGGTTCTGATTCTAAAGGAAGAACCGACCAAGAACTATTTGAGTCTTCTCAGGGAACTTGCACCAGGCACTGGTGTAGCCGTCGATGCGGTCCCCAACGAAAAGCTTCCCCATTTGCGAAAGATCGTAGTTTCATCGGAGCGAAGCCTGATCGGTTGCATGTCGTTCGATGACCTCAAGAGCCTGGGTGCCGGCGTTGCCGATCCAACACTCACTGAGGCGGCGAGCAAAGTAACATCCGAAGATATCGCGATGATCCAATTCACCTCCGGCACCACCGCGATGCCCAAAGGCGCAATGCTCCATCACGTCGCTATGCTGCGCGGTGCGTACTATGGTAGCCAGATTCTCAAGCTCACTGGAGCGGACCGTTTCTTCAGTCCTCAACCTTTTTTTCACGTGGGCGGTTCTATCAAGGTTATGCTGGCGCCTATCGTTTCCGGTTGCACAATGATCGTTCAGCCTTACTTTGATGCCGGGGCGGCGCTGGAGCTAATGGAGCGCCACGCGTGCAATGTTCTGATGGGACATCAGCCCCATTTCATCGAGTATCTCAACCATCCCGATCTCAAAAAGAGAAGACTGGTCCTCGAAAAAGGCATGATCTTCGCGAGCCCTGAGGTCAACAAACGAGTTTACGATGAAATCGGTATTAAAAAGCTCATCAGCCCGTACGGACTTACGGAAACTCACATCGGCGGGACCGCGTGTGCGATGGACGATCCATTGGAGCTTCGCATGACCACCGTGGGACGGCCCATGCCCGGAGTGGAAATCGACATTCGCCAACCCGACGGCAACGAGTTCTTACCGTCCGGAGAACCTGGCGAGGTCTGCTTCAAGGGCTGGTGCGTCACCAAGGGCTATTTCGAGGACCCGCAAAAAACTGCCGAGGCACTTGATGACGAAGGCTGGTTTCGCACCGGCGACCTAGGTGTCATGGGTAGCGATGGCTACGTCAGACTGGTGGGCCGTATCAAAGACATGATCCGAGTCGGCGGGGAAAACGTCGCGGCTGCAGATGTCGAAACTACTTTGCTGAAACACGACGCGGTAAAACAGGCCGTGGCTGTTGGTATGGCTGATGATCGCTTGGTGGAAGTTGTGGCTGTGTTTATTGAGTTAAAAGCAAACAAGTTGGTAGGCGAACAAGAGGTTATAGACTACTGCCGGCAACACCTCGCGAGCTTCAAAGTTCCGCGCCGCGTGGTTTTTGTCAGCGACTGGCCCATGACCGGCGCCGGCAAAATTCAACGTTATGTCTTGAAGGAGTCGCTCGCGCAAGGAGTGATGCCTGAATAGGCGGCTGGCGCAGATTTTCTAGGTGCCGGGCGTAAACTTTTCTCGCAGTAAAAGGATATCTATTTCAGGTAATCCTCACGTCAGCGCAAAGCATGCGAGGTCGAAGGGCGACGACAGGTGCGAATAGACCTGAATTGTGTAGAAGAGGATCATGGACGAGAAAAGGGAAAGAACCCAAGCAGATAAACAGTCAAGCAATAAAAGCCCGACGCTCACTGATCCGAGCCGCGCGATCTCCAGCCCCGCGCGCACCTGCGATCTCCACGCCGCCCGCGACCCTGCCATCCAAGACCCCAACAAGGCCGCAACTCTTACTCAACTCAGCTGTGCATTGACAGACTCGGCGCGCTGGCGATATACGTCCGCTCAGAAAAAAGGGAAAAAAGGTGGTTTAAAATTCCTATCCATATGCTGAGACCAGCACACCGGGCCTGCAGGAAAAGGAAGTGCCGATCGAAATGTTCTTCCATAAGATCGTGATGCTGCGAAACCGGCTGCGAACGCTCGAACAGCAGGTCAATGCATCCGAGCTGCCGGAGGACGTCAAGCTGCAAAGCTACGTGACCGGTTGCTACGGGTCGCTGACGACGTTCAACGTGTTGTTCGCAGATCCCGACGATCAGTTCAAAGGCAGTGGCGAAGCGTAAGACGCGGTCGCCGGCGGCGAAAGGCACGACGGAGCAGGTCCCCGACCGGCGCAGCAGTCTGTACGACCGCAGCAACGGCTTCTCGCTGGGCTGTTTTCTCGCCCTCATCCGCTACAAGTTCGCGCGGCCGGCCTTCCGCTTCCATCGCGCGCGGATTCTCGAGTTCGCCAAGGAGGCGCAGCTGCCTCTGGCGGTTCCCGACTCGCAACCGGCGTACGACAAAGTGGCCGACAGCGTCTTGCAGGAGGTGGTGCTCGCCTGCCGCCAGGACTCGCCGGAGCTGGCGGACTTCACGCTCCTCGGCGGAATCGCCGTCATCGACGCCACACTTCGCTTGTCGGACGAACCGGTCATCAACGACCTGCGCACGGAAGCGATCGACATCCTGAAGCGTCACGCGCTCGATGGCGAGAAGCTCTACCACCGCTACCTTGCCTACGTGCGGAAGTCCGCGGACGAGGCCAGGGAGTCGGGAAAGACCGGCGTCTACATCGACACATTTCTCACGCCGGCGATGGACCTCCTCACCGGCGTGCTCGAACCGCTCGCAGCCGACGATGCGATGTGCTTCGTGGCGATGCCGTTCAAGCGGCCGTACGCCGGCTACTTCGAAAGCTTCTACCGGCCGCTGGTGGAGGCCATGGAGTGCCGCGCGTTCCGGATGTGGGGCGGGCTGTCGGGCGAAGCGTACGTCGAGCTGATGCTCACCATCATGCGCCGCTGTCGCGTCGTCATCGCCGATCTGAGCGATGTCAATGGCAACGTGCTCTACGAGTTCGGCGTGGCGCGGGGGCTCAGTAAGCGAGTGGTCCCGCTGTGCCAGCGCACCTTCGCCAGCGCGCTGCCCAGCAACATCGCCAGCGATCAGCTGCTGCAGGTGTACTCGCCGCGCGAAAAGGATTGGCCTCGAGTGACGGCGCTTCGCTGTGCCGCGCAGGTAGCGCTAATCGATTTCAGCCAGGAGCTTGCGGAGAAAGCGATCGCCGAGGCGCGGTGGTCAGAAGGCAGCCGCCTGCCAGAGTTGCCGGCAGAGGAAGGCGACGACAAGAGTACGTCTAGTCCGCACACTTCCGGCTAGAGCCGAAGCCACCTTCGTCGCCATTCGTAGGGGCTGGCTTCAGCCGGCCTCTACGTACAGTCGAAAAGCCGAATTGCCGGAAGAAGCAACCGGTCACACTAGCGTCGCCGCGGACTCCTCGCTCCTCCACGATCATCCCTTGATCGACGCTGTATTAGATTCTATCATGAGGTTTGTTAGACAAAAGTACTTCAAAATTTACTCCACGCAGGTCATGCAGCTTTGAGCAGATCAACGATTTGCTCGATGGCTTGATCAGCCTTGTGATACGCAGCTTCCAACTTGGAGTTGGGCTGATGGGCGGGATGGGGCTGGTGATGAAAGCGGCTGTTGGCCAGAGGGCCACAGAGGCGCTTGTGAAAGAAGAGAAACAGCAAGGCGATGTGGATGCCTTTAGGGGTGAGCCGGTAGCTGTAGCGTGAACCATCGCGCTGAAGAAGGTCGTGGCCTTTGAGTTTACGCAGATCATAGCAGAGTTGGTTGATTCGGTAGGTTTTGTCGGAGAGGCGGAACGTGCTGAGGATGGCTTGGTGGATCTGCTTGGCCGACCAACCTCCGGCCTGAGTTCCGGCGTGCAGCAGGATCTCCAGGAGCCGAATGATCCGCGTCTCATGGATTTTGATTCCAGGGTAACGGACCGAGCCGATGGTGACGGGCAGGGCGAGGCGCTGAAGCAAGGGGAAATCGACATGGACATTGAGCCACTGTGCCTGGAAGGAAGCGAAACGGTCGGTGATCTGAAGGAACTTTTCTTTGACGGCCGGCAGTTGATCCAACCCCTTCTTTAGGGCGAAGTCAGACAGGTTATTGGAGCAGAGTTCGTTTCTGAGAAAGGTTGAAAACTTTTCGTATTGCTTGATAAAGCCGTTCTTCCAATAAGCGCGAAAGACATGATGGCCGTGCTCGATGCGCTCGATGACGGTGGAGAGCTTACCGCGAAGTTTTTTATGCAGACGGGAGCCAAAGACCTCGCTGATCTTATCGGCCGTAAGCCGCCACAGTCCCAACTCGCAACTGCGTTCGAAGAGGTTGTGGATCGGGAAGTTGCGCTTGAAAATGAAATTGCGGCAGTACTCGACCTGAGACAAAGCGTAGAAGCGTGATAGATGGATCTGTTGGCGTTCGCGTTTGGAGAACTTTGGACCCACAATCAAGCTCCAGTAGTCCAGCCGCTGGCGGATGATTTCAGGGCTGAGCCGATCAGCGGCCGCTTGCAGTTGCGCGGCTGAATCGACAGCCAGAAAGGCGTTGTCGTTCTTACGGAAGCCGATTTTTTGGCGGTTAAGTTCCTGCTCGATGAAGTGATGGCCGTTAAGGTAGTAGGTGGCCTGAAACGGAAAGAACGATCCCACGCGCATCGCCATGGGGCCCAACACTTCGTCCCGAATATAGAAGTAATAATGGGTGAAGCGGCTTTTTTGCCGGGCCAGGATGCGATAGTTGGAGTCTGGGGTGGGAAACTTCGGCACACTGGAACGGAAGGTTCGTCCCTGTTCCATGCTTTTTAAGATGAAGTAGACGCCGTAGCGCTGGGAGCGCTCCAACGGGCGTAACCACGCCAGCAGATCATTTTTCTTGCGCACATCCTTTTCGGCCCATTGGATCGGGATGCCGTGATTGCGGGCGTAGGCCTCCACCCAGTTCTGGTAGTCAGTGGTCCGCTGACGCAGGACCTCTTTATCGACCACGGACTTGCCGACCACTTGACGGAAGAAGTAGACGACCTGTTCGGGCCGCGATAGCCCGCTTAAGTATCCGTTGATGACGAGGCGGTCAAAACAGTGATATACCAACACCAGCAGTTTGCCGAACAACGTGCTGAACAATGCCATCGCAACACCCCTGAGGACGGCACTGTAGCGGATTTTCAGGAACCTTGGGAATGGGACGGCTCAAAATCAAGCGTGGAGCAGGAAGACAACGGGTGGAAGGGAAGACCTTTCGCTTCGCCGAGGAGGTTCGTTATATCCAGAGTCGTGCCGCGCGTTACGATGCCAGGATCGTCACCCTTGGCCAGCTGCTGCTGTTTTCCACCGAAACCGGCGATGCTTGGTTGTTGGATCCCTCCGATCAACTGGCCACCCCGCTCGCTCGCGATGGAGATGTCTTGCCCGTCCACATTAAAGAGACCGACACGAATTTCGCCATCGGCTGGGCGGGAGCCTACCGAATCGATGGCGCTGCGTTTGTCTACTGGGACAAGGACTCCAGCAACATCCGCACGATCCTTGGCTATCCGACGCAGAGAATCACCCGCGAAATTTCAAATATGTTTGGCTAGGTTTTCATCAGAACGACCCGCGCTAAATCGCGTAAAGCGCTTCGGCGTTTTTATACAAGAGCTTGTTCTTGGTCTCGTCGGTGAGATCCTGCCGTTTTTGTATCTTATGTAGATTTTCCGGGAACTCGCTGTCCCAGTGCGGAATGTCGGTGGCGTATAAGAAA